>OCTW011550054.1_pt1 | contig 56072 bp, 79 predicted proteins | sample 1539671 | NCBI WGS metagenome assembly OCTW01 (sample SAMN02144230, study PRJEB22623) | gut metagenome | biome: sheep rumen | host: Ovis aries | place: New Zealand | reverse complement strand
ATCACAGAGCAGGATGACCCTAACTTCTTTGAAAAAGTCTTTAGCAGTGTCTCAGAGACTCGTAAAATTGAATTTACTTATGGTGATGCCACAGTTCCTAGTTATGTATTTAGAAATGAAGAGGCAATCATCCTAGATGTTAAGAAAAGATTCAATATTCCTTCTTCAGTAATTCAATATACAGTTAAAGCAGTAAGTAAGGGTTTACTATCAAATGCTGCTGGTGGCCTTAGGTTTGATGCAACTTATGATAAGCCAAGTAATGTTATTAAACAACTTCTATATTCTAGAACTGAATTAGGATTACTTGAAGTGTTTCCTGGAATGAGAAACAGAGCAGTTGTAGAACAAGAAGGACTTATTTTATCAGATGATGTTAAAGTAAAGATTGAGCCAAAATTAAATATTTCAGCATTAGATTATTTACTATATTTGGTTAGTATAATGAGAGAGACAACTTCCACAAATACTAATATAAAGCAAACATTTTATAATCTAGTTGTTAATGATGATACTTCTGGAAAGTTTGATGGTGTTTACTTTAAAATTATAAAAACAGATAGTAATAAAGATATTTCAACTGCATATGATATTGATATAGGAATTATGTCAAAAGATATCATTACTTCATTTGAAATAGAGAATGATGATACTTACTCTATCTTATATAAGTACAATTCTGAAATTAATGGTGCTCAGTATGTACAAAGAATTAATGATAGGGGTGAGATTGAAGAAGTATTTGCTCCTGTAATTAGTTCAGGAACAGCAGAAGGTGTCACAACAGAAGCAGACAAAGATTGGTGGTCAAGAGTAACTGAGTTCCCTATTAAAGCCAGCATTACATTTAAAGGACTATTAAGACCTGCTATGTTAATGACTCATGTTAGATTGAATATATACTTCTATGGTAGAAAATTTATAGACTCTGGCTTATATGTTGTAACTAAAGAAGTTGACACAATTGACTCTTCTGGATATAAAACAACTCTAAGTTTATTGAGAATAAATAAAACAGAATTTGATGGAAAGGATGTAATCTAGTATGTTAACTAAAGGTATAGTAATAACTAAAAGTGCTAATAGTGGTAAATATCTAGTTAGAATTCCTTACCTAGAAAATGCAGGCAGACTGAGGAATTGCAATATAGAGGCTACTGCTTCAGTAGTTCCTGGAATTACAGAATCATTTGCACCAGATGATGTTGTGATATTAGGATTTGAAGACCACATGCCAGATAAACCTATAATAATAGGTAAATTATTTGTAGGTGAAGAAGAGGCTAGAGGATATGCTAAAGTATCTGCTTTAATAGTTGATAACTCTGCAACCCTTCCTGAAAATACTCAAATAGGCAATATTAATGTATTTAAAACTTTGATGGACTTGCTTCAAAGAGTGAGTACACTTGAAGAAAGTCAGAATTAAATAACAAAATTAGTTATTTAAAGTAGGTGCTAAATTTAATGATATAAGGAGAGATGAAGATAGATGAATTCAATAAAATTCCCAAATATGTTCTCAGGCAGTTCTACTTCTGTAGTAGAAGGAAGAGAAGCATCTTCTCAAGACTTAAAACTATTATTAAGGAGTGAGAAAGGTGAACTTTTTGGAGACCCATTTTTTGGAATCCTTCTTAAGAGATATGTATTTGAACAAAATAGTTATGTTTTAAGAGATGTTTTAATAGATGAGATTTATTCTCAAATTAAGGCATTTGCACCACAAATACAAGTCAATAGAAATGATATTAAATTAGTGCAAGAAGGTGCAAGAATCACAGCAAAAATCAAATGTATTAACAGAGAGGACTTTACTCCAGATATGTATGATTTAGTGTTGTTTCAAGGAGAAGAAAGGTAGTAAGATATGACAAATCAAGAAGAATTAAATATAAGTAATAAATCATATATTAATAAAGATTTTCCAGTCATCTATAATGAACTTTTAAACTTAATTCCTGAATTGACTGATAAATGGGACCCAAGAACTTCAAATGAGTCTGACCCAGGTTTGGTTATAACAAAATTAATGGCATTTATTGCTGATAAATTGAATTATAATGCAGATAAGAATGCTCTTGAAAGATTTATGCCTTCTGCTACACAGATTACTTCAATGAGAGAACTTTGTGAGATGATGGGATATAACATGAAATATTTTATTTCTGCAGAAACTCCTATTACTTTCTCTTATGTTGGAGATGCTATGTCAGGTGAAAAACAAAATATCACCCTTCCTATGTTTACAGTAGTCTCTTCTACAGATGGTGACATTACTTATGTAACCACTCAAGAATGTAATTTGGCAAGAAATAATGCTGAAGGTGTATATACCAAAACTGTACCTGCTATAGAAGGAACATTAAGCACTTTAATAGTAAATAATAGTGATGTCATTAGATTGACTGATTTAGATGATAATAGAAGAGTTTACTTCCCTGTTTTAAATGTTGCAGAAAATGGTATTTTTATAATCAGTACTAATAAAGAAGAAAAGTTCTGGGAAAAAGTGAATAATTTAAATGCACAAGCATTAAATCAAAAGATATTTAAGTTTGGATATGATTCTTATAAAGATAAGGCATATGTTGAATTCCCAGAAGATATTGCTAACTTAATTGGAGATGGTTTAGTTATTAACTATATCATATCTAAGGGAATTAATGGAAATGTTAAGGCCAAATATTTAACAACTTTAAACTCTCCTACTGAATTTACAGTTTGGGATGATAATGTCCCAACAGATATAACTATATCTTTTACAGCAGATGGGACAAATACAACATCTGAAAAAAGTACATTAATAATTAAAAACTCAAGTGCATCAATTAATGGAAGAAATCCTGAAACAATTGATGAAGCATATAATGGATTTAAGAAAACTATTGGAACCTTTGATACATTAGTTACATGTAGAGATTATGCAAATGCTATCTATAATACAGATTATGTTTCTAATATTCAAGTTACAGATAGAAGAGATGATATTAACTATGCAACTAAGGTAGTAACTTTTGATAGAGAGGGTATTAAATACAGAATTGATGTTAATACTGGAAGTGATGATACTCCAGTATTAAGTGCTAATGATTTGTGTTTATATCCTTTAAAACCTTTCACATATGTTGGAAGTGATGAAATCAGTGCATATCAACAATCATTTAATCCACTTTCAAGTATTGGAGTTATTACTGATTATTTAGAGAATAGTCAAACAATATCTCATAACTATAAAGATACAACTGGTGCTAGTATTTATGCTATCAAGGCTATGTATACCTTAAATAGTAACATTTCAACTACACATAAAGTTGGTGCTTATGAAGAAGCAGACATTTTAAGAAATGTCAGAAATGCTTTAATTGCTGCGTTTAATGCAAGAAATGTAGATTATGGATATGAAATTCCATATGAAACTATTTTAAAAACTATTGAAAATGCAGATAGTAGAATTTCCTCTGTATCATTAGCAGAGCCTTTAATTGAAGCAAAAATCATGAATGGAAGTGGAATTGAATCAGAAGAATTTGACTTATCTAATATAGTTGAGAAGAATGTTCTTGCTGGAAGACTTTCTTTATTTGATTATGATGAAAAGTTTGATTATGATTTTGGACAAACAAACACATCAAGTGAGACTGAAATAAATACAATCACTTCAAAATTCTCAAAGACAATTACTTCAGGAACAAGTTACACATTAAAGAAGAATGAAGTAGTTCAATTAATTGGTCCAAGTTATGTAACAGATATTCAATATCCTGCATATTATCTATTCACCTATAAGAATACTAATGCTGGTACAATACCTAGTGGAAATATTCACAAGATGACTAATGATGAGGTTCTTATCTGTGTAGGAACTACAAGTAGTGGTAGAAGATTAACTGAAATTTATGATACCAATAAATTAGTAAAGCCTGTTGGATTTACTATGAAAACAGTAGAAGAGTTGTCTTATGGTCAAGCAGGATATAGAACTGTTAAAAAATTAACTAAGGATGATGTTAAAATTGGATTATCACCAGAAGACCAAGTTAAATTTGATACCCTTTGTGATGATGGTAAAGTAGTTACAGATGGTGATGATGTCTTATTCTATGTCTTAGCAGCAGAAGAAGAGATTAATATTGTTAAGAAAAATGAAGTTATCATAAACAAACCAACATACTGTTATTGGTTAAGAAATAACTCTAGAAATAGACTATTCAATATTGGTGAGATTACTGGAGATACAGCAAGTGTTACTCTTAGAGATGGAGAATATTTCTTCTATACAGACAATGGGTTCTACAACTTAATCACTGTTGGTAGTGGAACCACTTTAAACTTCTCAAGTGTTTTAGCCATTGGAGGCTCTAACTTGAGTTGTGAGAAGGTTGATTTAGGAGTATTAGAAAATAATGGACTTTTAGCAGTTAGAGAGGTTTGGAAGAGACTTCCTTTCAATGCTTCTTTGAGTAATACTCTAGATATTGTTGAAAATAATATATTAACACTTGTTGAAGGTGATTCCTTTACACCTACTTTAAATGCAAGTATAACTTTAGATAATACATATAAAGAATTTAATGGAACAGATTTCTTATATACAATTGAAGATGAGTCTAAAGCATTAGATATGTATACAACAGGAGATAAATGGCTTATCAGGTCTAGATTAGACATTAATGCAGGACCAGATAAGAGTCAAACATTACTAGCAGGACATTCCATCTCCTTTAATGGTGATGATAATAATCCTATTACAAATAAGAATATCTTATTTAGCAGAACTTTAGAAATTGCAGGGGATACTGATGTAGATGTTACTTATATTGATATATTAGATAATAAGAGAAAACCTATTGATGCTTACATCTATGCATTAGATATTTCTCAAGGAGCACCTAATGTCATGTATAGAGATGAGACAGGTTTTGCTAAGTTAGAGTTGTCAGAAAATTATGATAAAACATTTAAAGTTCCTGCAGTTGCTAACACTGACAATTCTTTAGTGATGGTGTATTGGCAACCTGAGGATAATGCAGCAAAATTAACTATTAATTCTGGCACAGCAGGTACTGTTCCTGTATATAATGGTACTGCAACTACAAGTTTAGATGCATCTACACTATATGTTTTAGATTTACATGGTGTTACTGATTTAAGAATTAGGTCTACAAAAAAAGGTACCTTATTGGTTGATAAAATTAGATATGTTACAGGATATAATCAATATATATGTGAAGATGCTACTACAAGAGAAAATGTAGGTGATGCAGTTAAGACTGCATTATCCAGTGTTGACCAATTCTATTATACTAATAAGCAAGATAATGATTTAGCAATCAAATTAGATAGTCATACTCATATGGATGATGCTATCACATTATTTGATTTCAATAATGTATTCAACAAGATAACAATACCTGAAATTGACTTTAATAGTTCTATCATTAGAATAGCAAGGAGTTCAAAACAATAATGATTAAAGTTAGAGATTCTGTGCCAAGTGTTTACTATAATGAGTCAAGAGACTTTCAAGCAATAGGAAGGTCTTTTGAGGCTGTCTTTAACTACCTTAAGACTAATGTTGATTTAGTGGGTGAGAATCCTTTAAATAGGAGAAGTAGTTATCAAATGATAAAACTAGTTACAAAGACACTAGGATTTGAAAGTAGACATGAGTATGATATAGAGGACTTAAGAACAGTTGCTTCTATCTTTACTGAATGCTTAAGAAAGAAGGGGTCTTTTGAGTCTATTAATCTTGCTATTAAAGCATTGTTACATGCTCAACACATTAGTGATAATTACTTAGTGAGTCCTATAGATTATAAAAAGTTAAAAGAAGCAGACTATAAATTAAAGATAGTTTTACCTATTTCTGTAGTTGATGTTGTTTTATTAGAAGATTTATTTGATTACATACTCCCAGCAGGAATTACTTATGATATTGTCTATGGAGATGTCAGCACTGATAATGTTTATACTTCTATATTTGGGATTACTGACAGTGTTAATTGGAAAGAATTTACTGATAATAATACTTCAAATGTTTCTGATTTTACTGATGTTTCAAAGAGTTCATTTGATACTCTGGATGACACTTCTAAATTATCTCAAACATATACAGGATTAGTTGTAGGTATAGATAGTGAGGAGGAAGAATAGAATGAGAGATGGATTTAATTACTCAGGAAAAGTTACTATAAAAACTTTACATAAAGATAAAGTTGTAAAAACTAGAACAATTAAAAATACTGGATGTGGTCCTTTATTTGATTGTGTGGTTAGAGCACTTAAAGGGAATAATACTACTGATTTAAGTCCTAAATATATAAGATTATATCATACTAGCAGTACAATACCAGCAAGTGAGAATCCTTTAAAAGAAGAATATATTGGTACTTTAACCAAAGAAAAAACAGTTATTCCTGTGTTATTGGATGATTCTGAAATAACTTCTGAAAGTAATGATGAAGCAAGCATTGAGTACTCTTTCTTAGTTCCTGCTTCCATCTTATCTGAAGTGACAAGTGAAGAAAAAGTTAATTTGATTGGTATATATAATAGTCTTAATATGAATGAAAGAAAAAATCCATCTGCATATATAAGACTAGCAGATGATGAAGAGATTCAAGGAACAGAATTAGCCACAGGTGTTAGTTATATGATTATTTGGAAGATGACTTTCCAAAATCAAATAGTAGAGGAGTAAGGAGTAAATTATGAAAAATTATTTACAAAGTACAGCAGTAAGTGCATTTCCTACAGCATTTAGAGGTGCAGGAATAAATCCAACAGCAGCAAAGACAACAGAAGAGAATCTAAATCTCCTCAATGTTTTAGGATTTCATAAAGATTCTTTTGTCAAGTTGGATGGTGATGATATTATCATAGTTATAAAGGGTTATATTTTTAAAGTAGGGACAATTGCCAGTTTAGAGAGTGCCTTAAATTTATCTGCATCAGATGCTCAACTTTGGGCCTCTATTAAATTAGATTCTGTAAGTTTTGGAGGAGAAGGTGGAGATAGGACTACAAAATTAGTTACTTTTGATGGTACCACCAACTCAGATGCTTATTTAGATGATACAATTGAAGGTGAAGGAACTACTTTATATTTTAAGGGACTATACTTCTCTAATGAATCTCCAGAAACTCCATACAGCATTCAAGTTTTATTCTATAATTCTGAAGAATCTAAATGGGAAGTATTTGGGGAATCCCTTCTTAATATTGATACCACTCAAATTGGAAATTTTGATAATGGAAACTATGTAGATATTTCTAAAGTACTTAATTCAAGTGTTGTTAATTCAAGTGTTGTAGGTGTTAGTGAAAACCTTAAAGCAATTGGCTCTTCTGCAACTTCTTCTTCAGTTGATATTGGTGATATGTACCATAAATTTAAATCTGCATATCTTACAAATTCAGTTTTAGTGGGTACAGGAACAACTGGTGCTAATTATACAATTTATAATGACTCTGAGATTACAGCATATGCAAGAAACAGTAATTATGGTTCTTATACAAAGTTAGACTTTAATACTCCAACAACTTCAAATACTCAATATCTTTTGAATTTGCCTCAAGAAAATGGTACTCTTGAAACAAAGGAACATGCTACTAATACATTTGAAACGAAATCTAATGCAAGCACTACTTACTTTGCTTCTGCTGAGCACCCTCAAGGAGAAGAAGATAAAATAGATTTTAAAGATGTTAATGGGACAGTGAAGAGTTCAATCACTATTAATAATGTTTATTCATCAAAACATGCTACTTATAATGTCTGGAATATTAATAAGACACTTCCTAGAAATGCTGATAGGATTGCATTAATGACTAATGTTAATAAAAGTAAAATGGATAACATTATGAACTTTATAAGATTAACTGTGGCAGCAGATATAGAGACACCAGGCACAGAAGATGAGAGGGAATATGAGAGGGTGTATCAATTTACAAATTTGGATTGTGTTATATGTGTTCCTTGCATTTATAAGGTATCCAGTACAGTCTATACTTATAATGCACTAATAAGAATAACACTTGAAAATGTTGGAAGTTTATATAATCCTAGTTATACTTTATATGCACAAAGAGTTATTCCTCTTACTGGTTCTGATGCTGTTAATGATAAATTAGATATTACAGTATCTCAAATTGAGTCAATACCTACAGTTATTGGGTAATTTGTAATAACATTTTAAATTAAAAGTTATATAATAAACAATAGAGATTCAAAGAATCTTATAAATAGAGTGGTCTATTTAGTTAAATTTGAATCTCTTTATATTTTATGCAAATTGATAAAACAAACTTCATTATTTGCCCACATTGTGGAGCAGAGTATTTACCAGCAGAAATATTTGTTTCTGATTTAGTTGGGAATCCAACAAACATTATTAAGGATGAGAATGGACACATTGATTACTACACAGGAGATTCAATGTCTTTTGTAGAAGAGTATGAGTGTGATACTTGTGGCCATAGATTTAGAGTTACAGGTAAAGTAACTTTTACTACAGAGCCTATTGATGGTTTTGTAGAAAACTATGAATCTACATTATTTGAAGGAAGAATTTCTTTACCAGAAGAAGAATAAATGATTTACATATTTGAAGATAAGAAATCTAAATTAGGTGGAATAACTTCTCTGTATGTAAAATTTGAATATAATAAAGATATAATTAATATTATAAAATCTTTTGGCACATATTCTTATGATAAAAATACATATTCATGGGAAGTTCCTTTAACAAGCCTTGCATATTTACTTGATAACTTTGTCTACTATGATGATGTAACTTTAATAGTGAAAGAAAAAGAAGAACAATCAGATAATATAAAGCCAGTATTAGAGTACAAGACAAAGCCTTTTGATTATCAGTTGCAAGATATTGAGTGGCTTCTTAATCATGATAAGTGTTATCTTCTTAGTGACCCTGGTCTAGGTAAAACATTGGATTGTATTTATTTAGCAGAAGAACTTCAAGCAAGGGGTGAAATTGAGCACTGTCTTGTTATTTGTGGCATTGCCTCTTTAAGAGATAATTGGAGAAAAGAAATTCAAAAGCATTCCAGACTAGGTTGTGTTATTATTGGAGAAAGAATAAATAAAAATGGTAACAGGGTCTGGGAAAAAATTCCTAAAAGAGTAGAGCAATTATCTAAGCCTATAGATGAGTTCTTTATTATAATTAATGTAGAATCTCTTATACAAGATGAAATTGTTGAGGCAATAGTCAATGGCCCTAATAAGATGGGTTTAATGTTGCTAGATGAAGCACATATGGCTAAGGGATGGAATTCTCACAGAGGCCTTAATCTCCTTGAGTTAGATGCACCAAGAAAGGTGGCAATGACAGGTTCTTTAATTATGAACAATCCTTTAGATTCATTTATATCTTTAGCATGGTTAGGACTTGAAAAGAAGTCAAAGGTGAAAGGTAAATCAGGTATAACAAACTTTAAGAATATGTATTGTATTTTATCTGATGACAAGCAAAAAAGAGTCTTAGGCTTCAAGAATTTAGATATTCTTCAAGAAGAAATAATGACTAATGCAATTAGAAGAAGAAAAGAATTACTTAATCTTCCACCTAAGAACATTATTAATGAATATCTCACTATGGATGAGAAACAAGAACACTTCTATAGAGTGCTTGCAGACTCTGTTAAAAGAGATTCTACTAATAAAGAAAAAGCAATAGAAATGTGTGACAAGATAGAACTAGATAATACTAATCTTTTGTCTATTATTACAAGGCTAAGACAAGCAACAACATGTCCTCAATTTTTAACTACACAAAATATAGAATCATGTAAAATAGACAGAGCAGTGTCATTAGCAAAAGAGATAGTGAGCACAGGAGAAAAAGTAGTAATCTTCTCTTCATTCAAAGAACCTTTAAATATACTAATGAAAGAGTTAGAAGAATATAGTCCATTATTAAATACAGGGGATATTGCAGATGCAGAAATATCTAATAACATTGATATGTTTCAAACAGATAAAGAACATAAGATATTTTTAGGCACTATTAGTAAGTGTGGTACTGGAATTACATTGACTAAAGCATCTTATATGATTTTCCTAGATGAGCCATGGACTTATGCATCTGTTTTGCAAGCACAAGATAGAATCTACAGAATAGGAACTGAGAAGCCAGTTTTTATCTACAACTTAATTTGTGAAGGTACAATAGATGCTAAAATTTCTGAAATTATTGAGCAGAAAAGAGCAATAAGTGGCTATATTATTGACAATGCTGATGATGCTGAAACATTAAATATCCTACAAAGATTTGTCCTAGATTTATAGTTGCTAAATTTAGTTGACAATTGAAAGAAAGGATGGTGTACAGCATGAAAGATGTTGATGAATTTATGTCTAATTTAGTAAGTCAAATGAGTGACCAGGAATTAGATATTTTATTTACTAGTTTAAAAGAATCTGAAGAGGAAGAAGAAAGGGAACAAGAGCATGAATAAACCAATATTTTATCATCAAAATGGCTGTGGGATGTGTAAAGCATTAGAAATGATGCTTAATAAAAAAGGAATTGAATTTGATTCTATTCTCATTACATTAGACAATATAGATGAATATAAAGAAAAAGGAATATTAGGAACACCAGCATTAGAAGTTGGTGGTAAAATCTTAATTAAAAAAGAAGCAAGTGATTGGGTAAAGGAACAATAGTTTATGGATGCCAAGACACTTGAAAAGAAATTAAAATTTATTGATGACTACACTCTTGCTAGTAATGCAGCAACAGGAAGTCAATTTGATAGTAATGCAAATGTGGCTAGTAAAAATCTGGCAACTCAAGAATGTGAATTAAGCAAAAAAGATTTTATTGACCTCAATAGAGCCTTAGTTAAAAGATATTTAAGTAAACTATATGGAGATGAAATAGTTACATCTTTTGAACAAGATTTAAAGAATCATATTATTTATTCACATGATGAATCTTCACTAAAGCCATATTGTGTTGCTTGTTCTTTATATCCATTCTTAATGGATGGTTTACAAGGATTAGGCGGTAGTGCTAGTGCCCCAAAGCATGCTAACAGTTATATTGGAAGCATTATTAATTTAGTTTTCCTTTTAGCCTCACAATTTGCAGGTGCAGTTGCTATTCCAGAATTTCTAACTTATTTTGACCATTTTCTAAGAATTGATTATGGCCAAGACTATATTCAACATTTAGATGAAATAGTTGAAAAGGTTGGAGAACATGAATTTACTCTTAGACACAAGATTGAAGATTGGTTCCAACAATTTGTATATTCTATTAATCAACCAGCAGGAGCAAGAAATTATCAATCACCATTTGTTAATATTTCTTACTTTGATAAGTATTATTTTGAAAGTATTTTTAAAGATTTCTTCTTCCCAGATTTTGATGAACCATGTTGGGAAACTACAAAAGAACTTCAAAAGATGTTCATGAAGTGGTTTAATAAGGAAAGAGAAAAAACAACAATTACTTTTCCTGTAGAATCATTCAACCTTCTAGTAGATAAAGATACACATCAATACAAAGATGAAGAAAGTGCAGATTTTTGTGCAGAGATGCATTCAGAAGGACACTCATTCTTTATTTATCAAAGTGATAGTGCAGATTCTTTATCTTCTTGTTGTAGATTAAGAAATGGTATTGAGGATAATGTTTTTAGTACATCCATGGGTGCAGGTGGAGTTATGACTGGCTCTAAGAAAGTTATAACATTGAATCTTAATAGAATTACTCAAAATTGGTATAAACATCATAGTGTTAATGGTGATGATGTTGAATTAACTCTTCCTCAATATATAGAGAGAATAGTAAAAAGAGTTCACAAATATTTAAATGCTTGGAATGCAAAGTTACATGATGACTTTGATAATGGAATGCTATCAGCATATAGTGCAGGATTTATTGACCTTGATAAACAATTCTTAACAGTTGGTGTTAATGGATTTGTTGAAGCAGGAGAATTTCTAGGTGTTGTAGATGACCCCCATTACCCAAATATTAAAATAGACCCAAATAATAATTCATATAGACAACTAGCCCAAGATATATTAGGCACTATTGAAAGACTCAATAGAGAGGCCAGAACTCCAACAATTAAAATGAACTTAGAGTTTGTTCCAGGAGAAAATGCTTCTTACAAATTATATGAATGGGACAAGAAGGATGGTTATTGGGTTCCTAAAGGAAGAAATCTTTACAATTCTTATTTTTATGTTGTTGAAGATACTACTATTGACCCAGTTAAGAAGTTCTATTATCAAGGAGAAGGATTTGCTAGTGTTTGTAGTGGAGGTGTAGCATTACACAACAATTTAGATACTTTCTTATCTAAAAAGACTTATAGGATGCTAATGGATGTTGCAGTTAAAGCAGGATGCAACTATTGGACTTATAATATTCCAGCAACAATTTGTAATGATTGTGGATACAGAGATAAAAGATATCTACATGTTTGTCCAAAATGTGGGTCTACAAATTTAGACTATGAAACTAGAATCATTGGATATTTAAGAAGAGTAAGTAATTTTAGTGAAGCAAGACAAGTAGAGGCATCTAGAAGGGCTTATGGAAAGGTAGAAGAACAAGATGAATGATTCATATGAATTACCAAATCAACCTGAAGAATTTAATGAAGGAATAGGGAAATCATTAAAATATTATGACGTAGCAATCACTTTTAGTGAATTTCCAGATGAGATTGCATTGTGTGTCAATATAACTGGATGTCCATGTCATTGTGATAATTGTAGTGAACCTTATTTAAGACCTTATGTGGGAACCCTATTAACTAATGAGGAAATTGATAAACTTATTGTTGAACATCCAGGCATAACTGTGTTTGGACTTATGGGTGGAGACTCTAATTATAAGGATTGTGTTAGAATAGTTAATTATATCCATGAACACTACAAGGACTTAAAAGTAGGTATTTATAGTGGCAGAGATTGGTTTGATGTTGAACTAATGAATGTAATTGACATTTATAAGGTGGGGCGTTGGATTCAACCTGACATGTCTCATCCAGAAACATGGAAAGATAAAACATGGGGTCCACTTGTGTGGCCTGTTAGCAATCAACTCTATTTTGAAAGAGTTGGTGATAAATTGGTGAATATGACACATAAGTTTAGACAGCATTCAATTGGTGATTGGTCTAGATATGTCATTATGCCAGAAGATAATAAAGATTAAAATATTAAGGTGTTAAGTAGAAAATGCTTGACATCTTTTTATTTGACCATTATAATGGTAAGTGAAAGTTGAGATAATTGATTATGGAATTACATGAGTATAAACAAAAGATTTATGAGCAAATTAGGACATTGAATAGTGAGCCTTCTTTTGAGAATTTAGGCAAGGTGGAATCTATGATTAATTATTATTCTGATTGGTATAAAGATGAATACTATCACAGACCTTCTTGTGCTGAATTTAGATATGCTTACAATGAAAAGGCAATGGAACTTTTTGAAAAGTGGCATGATTTATCATGGGATGAACAATTAAAATACATGGGGTATGGTGACTAATATGAAGCAAGTTATTGTTAGAATCAGAGATTGTAGACCTACTTATACTAAAACTATTGCTAGATATTATTTCTACTGTGTTTCTAGTTATGAGTTTGATGTGATGGACTGTGTCAAGACTTTACTTCCAGGTCAAGAGATTTGGATTAAGGTTGGAAACTTGTATTCAAAGTTTGTTTCTTATGAAGAAATTTTAGAAGCATGTAAAATCAATGAAACTTCATTTGAGGAAGAATTAAGAAATCAACTTCTGTTAGACTATAGTGTTAACTATAATATGTCAGAATATCTTCCATTGTATTAAAAATTATTGACAAAGGTTATAATAACAATTAAAATAGATATTGTAGATTAGGAGGATTTGTTATGAATCTATTTGAAATGAATAAGGCCCAAGAGCCAAAGAAACCATATGTTATGAAAAGAGGTAGCACACCTAAATATAATAAGGTTTCTTTAGATGACCACAGAGTTTTAAGAAATGGCTCTATTGTTGTTAAAACAGTTAGTGTTAAAGGATTTTCTGCTGATGCTGATTATGATAAAGAAGCAATCAAAGAATATCAAAGAAACATGAAAGCCTATAAAGAATATCAAGATAAACTTAGAGGAAAATAATTATGTCAGTCAAGATTAAAATCAAAGACTGGAATGATGAAACTTTAAGAGAGGCCACACTTGCTTTTGCTGAATCCTTAGGTGAGGATGTAGAGATTATCTATCCTAAGACTAGATTTAAGCCTTACAATGTGCAAATATGGAGAGATGATGATATTCTTGAAGAGAAAGATTTCTTAACTAAGAATCAAGCCAAGAAGTGGATTAAAGGAAAGTTATCTCTTAATAAATACAGAACTGCTTATGCTGATTTGAAGAAGTATAATAAATCAAATGATGATTTTGATTGGTGGTTCTATAGATGGTCCTCAGAATCATCTAAGATTATAGAAATTAATAGTCCAGAAGAATAGAATTGACAAAGTCCTATAAAAGTTGTATAATATAACTGAATTATATAGGACTTTTTGGAGGTATAATATGAGAAAGAAATATGCAATGGTAGCAATTAATAGAAAACATGATGAGAAGGGAAGACTTCATTATAGAAGAGTTTTAATTTCCTATAAGGGTAAACCAGTTAAAGAAAAAGTCAATAACAATATTGTTAAGATTATTTATAGAAACACTAGGATTGTTGATGTTGACCCTTACTTTAAGAATGAAACTTCTTCTCATAGATATGCTTTTGAAAATGATGGCTACAGTCTTGTAGATTGTGCTTATGATTATGCCTCTGAAATTCTTGAAGAAAAGAGACCTTATCATTCTTACATCTATTCTGGATTTGATATCTGTGATTGGTCTGATGGAACTTTAAAGATTACAGGCAGTAGTGAGTTTAAAGCCAAATCAGATGAAGAAGCGATTAAGATTTTTAATGAAAGGAAAGAGTTAAGATGATTAAATGTCCTTATTGTAATAAATCTTATTATCAAGAAATTGGTTCTGATATGACTGCTGTTTATTATCCACCTATTTATAAGGATGGTGTTAATATTAATCCTGATAGAAATACTATCACTACTCATTGCATATGTTTGCATTGTAGTAACTTATTTCATATTAAAGTATGTGGAGATGAAGTAGAGGTAACTAAATGAAAGAAGGCTACATAAAATATAAAGATAAAATAATTCATATCAAAATAATTAAAGACAATCCTGAATATAAGATTGTTGAAACTGAAGATATGGATATATTAGGTATTCCTTCTGAATCAGGAACTATTATTTATAAAACTAAAGAAGAATGTGAGCATCATGAGAACCATTGTTTTGATTGGTTTGTTCCACAAGGAGAATAAGATATGACAACAGGTGAAGTTATTTTAATTATTTGTGTGGTTGTTTCTTTATTTAGTGTTTTGTTTGCTGTCATTGGAGGTAAAAGATGAGTAAAGCATTAGAAGTGTTAAAAGATATTAGAGAACATAGTGGGAAAGAAATAGTTAAATGTGTTTGGGAAGATAATGCAGGATATTCTAAAACTATAACTATCAATGATTTATGTGACCTTATTGAAACTGAACTTAAAGACTATGAAGAGACTGATAATCTACTATGTGATTTGTGTGAAAAGTTTGGAATTAACAACGAAAAGGATTTGTTAAAGAAACTTCAAGCATTAGAGGCTATCAAAGAATTATTTGATTGTGGTTATTTACAATTTAAATATGGTCAAATTGTTAGTGCAGGAACAAATGATGATAGTAGTTACCCATTAACAAAAGAAAAGAATGACTTGTTAAAAAAGGTGTTATTATGAAAACACTAAAAGCAAAAAAAGAATATAAATGTGATTTAACCAATAAAATTATTAATGTTGGGGAATTATATAAAAGAGTTAACATTCGTGGTGTTGGAGTACTCCATTTCAAAAAAGAATGTAGTGATTATGCAATTAAAAATTATATAAATGAACATTATTGCTTGGAAGAATACCCAACACATCTCTGTAATTATGGAGAGAATGGCATTGAATATTAAAAGAGGAACTATTATGTGGATTGTGATTAGACCAGACCATTATGGCAGAGAACCAACAATAGATTTCTATGAAAGTGTAGAACACACTGAATACGAAGACTTTGTTATTAAAGAATTTCAAAACATAAATGAATTAAAGTGCATTCTTCTTTCTTGCTATGACACAGCAATAAATATTGAAAGAGAAATAGGGAAAGACAATAATCCAACTGATGTTTGGTATCTTAAATGCTTAGACCATTATTATTATATTGATAATGATAGTGTTGCTCACACTGATTTATTTGAAAGTTGGGGATTAAGAATGGTTATTAAGACTATTGACAAAGAACTCATTATGTGTAATGGATTTGAAAGCAGACCATATAGTTATTATAAATAAAGAGGAACTATTATGAGATTAACACATAAACAAGAATATAAAGACAAAAGAAAAAACAGAGAGCCAATGCTCAAAATTAGAAATAAACTCTTTAATTATGAAAATGTTGAAGAAAAACATAAGATTTTATCACTAGATGATTTAGACAACAGATTAACTGCATTAGAGGTTATTAATGATAAAGATGTTAGTCCTATCGATATAAGATGTTGTGATACAGTTGAACAATATAATGTTAAAGAAAATGGCAATATACCTTTAACACAAGAAGAATTTGATTTATTAAAAAGGTATTGTTATGAAAAAGAAGATTAAAGATTTAACATTAGAAGAATGCCAAAGAATATGTGATACTTCTAATAACTGCAGAACATGTCCTTTGAAACATTTCTCCCCTGATGATGAAACTATAAAGGATTGTCCTGTTAGTTATGAAGATTACTATATGCTAAGAGAGGTAGAAACAGATGAAAGTGATAATGAAATCAATTAAGCCAAAACAATGTGCTAATATAATGAATCTTATTCAATCTGTATTAGTTATTAAAAATAAAAGAGAAGCAACTGCAATTCAAAAACTCATTGATGAAAATGGATATGCAGAGTTTTATGTATATTGTAGCAAAGGAAAAGAAAAACTAATAACTTTTGACAAATATTTAGGCAGTGAAATTGTTTGTGGTTATGATTGTACTAGTAATAAAAAACACATAAAGTATGGTGCTAATAAAATCCTTAATGGTAAAGTTATCTTCAAGTTCCGTTGCTATAAAGTGGATGAATTCACATTAAAAATGATTAAAGGTGGATTATATTTTAGTAAAAGTGATTCTATTGACTTTCCAAATGAAGAAGCACAATTGGATAATTTTGAATTATTGGATTATGCAGGAGAGAAACTTGGAACTAAACTATATACCATTCACATTAGTGATTTAGAAATCTTTGACAGACCGAGGAAGATTAGTGAATTTATGAAAATCAATGCAACAGGTAATTGTTGGGATTGCAAAATATTTGGTAGTGGTTGTTTAACTTGTCAATTAACCAAAGCACCACGGTCATTCACATATGTGGAGGTGGAATCAAAATGAAGAAAAATGGATTTGATAATTCATATATAGTTGTTGTAATGTATAAAAAATATAATGACAATGAATATAATAAAACTATTTGTCAAGTATATGCTAATGACAAATATACAGCCATAGCAAGAGCATGTAAATTCTTTGATGCTTTTGAAGAAGATGAAATTGATGATTGCTACATTGAATCCGTGGAGGAAGAAGTTGATGAGTGAAGAATTAGATGCTTGGGAAAATATATTGCTATGAATGATATCTTATTTAAAGTTAATGAAGCAATAAAGAATTACTATAACAAGTATGGAAGATATCCAAATGCTATCTTAATTGGTGAAGATGATTTGAACTTGCTTAAATATAATTCATCACAATTTCTTATGGATGACAAAACATTAAGAGAAAAAAATGTTTATGAAATCTATGGTTTAAAAATTATGCCCTTTAAATATGTAGAAATACAAGCAGTGGAGGTGTTATGAACATGGTGGCTGAAATAATTGCATATACAGGAATTGGGTTATGTTATTTAATAATAGTATGCCTTCTAGTTTTTGCATCACATATTATTCCTAAAAAATATGTTGATTTATTTTAATGCTAATGATATAATAATAGCGAGGTGAGTGAAATATGGAAAAAGAAAAATTAGACCTAAATAAAGTTAAAGAAATAATGGAAAAAGCACCTATTATGCCTATGACATCGGAATCAACTTTTAAAATTATTCCTCAGATGTATCAAATGATTTCAGATGTTGAGGAACTTAAGTGGTTCTTTGAACATGTTGTCATGAAACCTCAAGTTAATGAATCTTATAGTGCTGTGTTTGTTTCTAGACATAAAAAACTCACAAAGGAAGAACAAGAAACAATTGGACTTACTAGAAAAGAAAGTGAGTTCTTAGCAACTCAAACTTTTAGACTTGGTAAATTTAAAGATGCATTATATATTGATGAAGATAACAATTGGACTTTTGAAAATTTCTTAAAGAGAATCAGAAGATTCAATGTTGATAAATATGCTTATACAACTGCTTTAGGTGAACCTATTCCTACAAAAACACTTGCTATTATCTTTTATGTTAATCCTTGTGATGATATTAAAGTTTGTAGAGAATTTGTTAATCAATATGCAGATGTAACACAATCAATTGCTAAAGCAATGTTAGGTGGTAAAACAACTGTAGACAACTTACAAAGTTATCAATGGTTTGGTAATGCTGAGAATAATTTAAAACATCTTAAAGCAAATCAAAAAGGAACTAGATATTGGTTAGATTTTGATATTGATGTTCCAAAGTGGTTTAAGGAAAGAAAAGATGTATATACCATATTTGATGAAAATGGTAATACCTATGAAGGAGGATTCTTTGAAAATCTTAGAAATAGATTAAGAATCATATTTGGTAAAGGTAACTATGTAATTATCGATACTTCAGGTGGTTACCATGTATTAATTAAAACATCTGCAATTAAAAGGAATCCTCATGATTTCTGTAAAGAAGTTGAAGAACTTTATAATGAAGGTGTTGCTATTGGTGAAGAACCTTATTTAGATGAAAAAGGTAATTGCAAGTTTGAATGCATTGTTAATGATTCTCAAATTCCAGGAATTCCTCTTCCAGGCACATATCAATATGAAAGACCAGTTACAGTTCTTAACAAGGAAGACTTTAATGACTAAAGAAGATTTATTGAAATTACTAGATTGTAATTACATCTATGTTTCTTTACATAGTTGCGACTTTGGAGATGTAGGTGATTACTTTATTGCTGCATTAGAAATTGATAAATTAACATCCAATGGCATATTTGTTAAAGAAAATGAATATGAAATTACATTTATTCCATATGAAGGATTTAAAGAATATTGGGCTATGACCAAGGAGGATTTGAGTAATGGAATTTAAGTTTATTGAATGTAAAAATAGTCCAGATAATATTTGGATTATATGCTCAGAAGAAAATAAACATAGTTCATTTTTGATTAGTAAAAAAGATTTGATTAACTTTTTATCTAATAAAGAGGACTTTGAAAATGTGGATTATGATATGCCAGGTCTAGGTGCAATAGGATTGTCAGATTGATGAGGACTTTGAATAATGAAAGCAGTTGAATTATCCCTTAATGAATTAAAAAACATACTTGAAAATGGATTTTATTATTATACAAGATATGGAACTATAAAACATGTTAGACCAGCAGAGATTGGAGATACCTATGTAAAAAGTTCTATATTGCATAATGTTAGTTTTCCAATTTCTGATTTAAACAAAAAATGGTTTATTGATAAAGAAGCATGTGTTTGTGCTGCTTCAGAATATCTAAATTCATTACCTGTATCAATTGATATTATTAAAAGAATAACTGAGTTAACAAAAGAAGATAAAATTTGGTATAAGAATGATAATGGAAAAGTTGATTGCTTTGGTTTAGATGAATATGAATCATTTTATTATCTTCCTACTGAACAACGCCTTGAATGTTATTATGACTACGATAACGGTCTTTATTGCGAAACAAGAACAGAACCATTTCCTTTATCAGAATATGGCAAAACATGGGCATTAACAAAGGAGGACTTTAGATAATGAAGCAATTTAGAATTAAAACTAATGTTGACCCAAAGGTTCTTTATAACTTTGGTTTTGTATATAGAGGAAATTGGGCAAGAGGAGAATTATTTCAAAAAGAAATTCCTGAACTCAAAGGTTTAGGTGGTGGCATTTCTATTAATTTTGATATGGGTGCAGAGATACATTTTATATTCCCTTATATGGATATAGAATATCCTGATATTGAAAATTATATTCAAGATTTAATTGAAGCAGGCTATGTAGAGGAGTTTGAATAATGGTAAGGGAAAGTAAATATTTAGTGTATAGTTCAGTTATTTTACCTAAAAGAAAAACTCCTATAGTATTTGTCTGTAATAAATCAAATGAAGAACTTGGTCAGATAAGATTTTATCCTCAATGGAGGAGATTTGTATTTTATCCAAAAGCAGATACTTTATTTGATTCTAGTTGCTTAGAAGATATTGCATCCACTATTAATTTAATTCAACAAATGTGGATTAATGGGGAGAAATTTGAATAATGAAAAAATACATATTAAATAAATGCAATATGGTTATGGTGAAAAAAGTAAACACTAATCCAGATAGACGGTTATTCTATATGGCAGAAGGACCTAAAGTTTGTATTGTTTATATTAATATTGGTGAAGAATATTATGATTTCTGGTGTTCTGATAAAAAGTGGTCAGGACCAGATGGTGATAATAAATTTCATGAAAAAGATAAGTTTTTAAATGAACCTGGTGCAATAAAACTAGAAACTAATTCTTGGCTAAGAATGAGATGGTGGCTTATTAAATATTACTATAAAAATATAGGTAGATGGAAAGAAATTTATAAATTAGAACAAAAAAGAAGAAAATTAAGAAAGAAGAAGTCTAAATAATGACTGAGGGGATTTGAATTATGGAATTAGAGAGAAAAGTATATGATTCATGGGCATTCACTGAAAATGAACAGGAAAAAGGAAAAATCAATAGAGAGATATACCAAGAACTTTGTAATAAGTATAAGATACTAAAAGTTGGTAGAGATGCTTTTGATAAAAGAAATGAACCTTTTAGTGTTCCAACAGATGAAGAACTAGCAAATAATGATTTTGTTTATGCTAGAAGAGCCTGCTATCATAGAGGTGAATATAAAATCTATAAGTGTCCCAATGAATTAACCCTAGATGAAATTGCTTTAATTTGTGATTGTGGTAACTTATGCTTTGGATATGCTAAGTATAAAGCAATTAGAACAGATATTGAAATTTCAGAAGATTAGGAGGATTTTGAATTATGAGTCAATGGACACATGTGATAGGAAGTATTCAATGCTCTTGGAGTAAAGAAGAAGCAATTGAAAAATTAGGTAAACCAGTTTTATGGGATGATTGTGATAAACAAGGAATTGAATATGGCACTCCTGAATTTGAAGATTATAGTGAAAATGTTTGGAGAAAAGCATTTGAAGATAATAAAAAAGGTGAAGGCATCCCTATGGGAAGTGAAGGAAGTATTGATTGGTATTTTGTAAACACTGCTGATGAAGTTGTTCTAGGTGAAGGAACCTTAATTGCTATTCAAGGTGATTTGAGAAATTTTGGTGGAAAGAAAGATATTCAAGTAATTATAAATTGGTTTGAAAAAGCAACCGAACATGCTAGATTTGCTACCTTGACAATTAAAGATGATGACTCTCCAAACTATATAACACTTGTCAGTGACTGGGGTCATTGTTATATATTAGAACATACTCCAGAGAAAGATGAAGGTGTTGAATAATGACATTACAAGACTTTTACACTTTAGGTTTTAAAGAAACATACAAAGATACAAATCCTGCTAGAAGAAGAGTGTTACATGATGACCCCTATTATTTTGAAATTTTAGAATATGCAAGAACTTTTGATGTTTCTAAACTTGATTACTGGGATTCATTATCAAACTATGTACGCAGATTTAATTACTATTTAAATTCTGTTTGTTGTAGAGGTAATGAAATCCATGACCTCAATCTTTACTTTGATGACTCTAATAGTGAGAGAGTTGTTCTGACATTAGGTAGCATTATTTTAGATATTACTTATGACAAAGAAACAAAATTTATCTACAGAATCTATGACAAATATTCATACTTTTCTAGTTACTGTAATTACAATGAGATTTATGAGTTTGCTGGTGTTAATATAGGTATTAAAGAATTCATGACTAGACTTCATAAAGCAAGAAAAGAAGATTCTCAAAAGATTAAAAATTATTTCAACAAAGAATTAAAATATTTACATCAAACATATAGAGATAGATTGAAGAAGAGCAATGATGGTGTTAAAGAGGCTAAAGCACTTGCAGAGGTGTATATAATATGAACAGAAATAAGTATTATAGAGAAGAGATGCTAGAAGATTATGCAATAGGAAATGTTTGCATAGTTGTATTTCAAGACGATAGTGCTGAAGTTGGCTATCTTATGGAGACTTCTAATTTACCTTTAAAAGATAGAGTATGTGTACATAGAAGTAGTAAGTATTGTGTTTTGCCATTGAATCCTATGAAAGGAAAATACTTTTTCTCTCTTAAATGGATTAAAGAAATTGTTTATGTTTCAAACAGATATATTTTGCCTCACACAAGAGCAGAGCAAAAGAAAGTCTGGAAGAAAATTGAAACAAATTGCATAGGTGAATGTATAAATAACACTATGTCTTATGAAAAATTCAGAATGCTTTTAGAAGAGGCAAATAAAGAATAATTTGACAGATTAGAAATAAAGTTGTATAATATAATAGAGGTGATAAGATGAAAATTGTAAATACAGGTAGTATCTTCAGAATCTTTGAAGATGATTTAAAAACTTATAATGAATTGCCAATAGGTACTTATGGTGTTGGTTTCAACATGATGGGTGGTTTCTTTTTAGAGAAAAGAGATGATATCTCAGTCAATGAAAAGATTTATGGTGTTCACAAAGAAAAAGCAAAAAAGGTTTTAAGTTCTTTTGCTAAGTCTGATAGAAATTTAGGTGTTATTTTATCAGGCAGTAAAGGTATTGGCAAATCTCTTACTGCTAAGTTAATTTCTATTGAAGCAAATCAGAAAGGTTATCCTGTCATTATTGTAGACCAAGGATATCCTGGAGTTGCCTCATATATTTCATCCATTCAACAAGAGTGTGTTGTTATCTTTGATGAATTTGAAAAGATGTTCAAAACAGCAAGAGGAAATAAAGACAGTGAACAAGATGAGTTCTTGACTTTATTTGATGGTTTAGACCAAGGTAAGAAGTTGTTTGTTGTTACTTGCAACAGTTTATCTGACTTATCTGACTTCATGGTTAATAGACCAGGAAGATTTCATTATCATTTCAGATTTAATTTCCCAACTACTGATGAAATTAGAGAATATCTCTTAGATAAAGTAGATAAGAAATATCAAGAACAAATTGAAGATGTTATTGCTTTTTCAGGCATTACTGATTTAAATTATGACTGCTTAAGAGCAATTGCATTTGAACTTAATTTAGGTAACAGTTTTAAAGAAGCAATCAAAGACCTTAATATTACTAATTATGATAATGTTTATAGATATGATGTCATTTGTGTCTTATCTAATGGTATGAGGTCAATTAATAAAAATCACTCTATTGCTGAAGGTCAATCATCTATTACTTGTAGATTTAACTTTCCACAACTCAAGGATATAGTTTATGTTGAGTTTGACCCTAGCATGAAGACATTTGATAGTGTAACATTCTCTAGTGCCTGTGAACAAGATTCTATTTTAAGTGTTTCTTGGAATTATGGCAGAAGTACTAATGTCATTGTCAACTCGGAATCTGAGTATGATGAGTATGAACCAGAATGCTGTGAAGATTCTGAAGAATCAACTGAATCTAATGATAATAAGAGACCAAGTAGACCTCAAGTTGTTAAACTCTACTTGCAAAGAAAATCTAACTATTCTAATATTCACTATGATTTATAGAGGTATTTATGTATACTGAATATAGATGCATTGAAATTCCAAATCAAAGAGTAGATACTGCTCTTTTTTGGCTATTGTCATACTTCAGAGATGCTAAAAAAGAAATATATCTTGTAGGAGGAAGTGTCAGAGATTTATTATTAGATAAAGAACCTAAAGATTATGATTTATGCACTAATGCAACCCCTGAGGAAGTTAAGAAAATATTAGGAACAAGTGGTAGATATACCTTTATAGATACTGGATTAAAACATGGAACTGTGACAATTCATGATATCTCTGCAGATTTATTTTTTGAGGTCACTGCCTACAGACTAGATGGTATCTACTCTGACAATAGGCATCCTGATGAAGTTACTTTTACACCTTCATTAGAAGAAGATTTAAAGAGAAGAGATTTCACTATAAATTCTTTTGCTTACAATCCAATTGAAAAGCAACTAGTGATGTTAGATAAATCTTTCTTAGATGATTTAAAATTAGGTATTATTAGAACTGTAGGTGAACCAACTCAAAGATTTGAAGAAGATGCATTAAGAATGCTTAGAGCATTTAGATTTGCTGCTCAGTTAGGATTTACAGTGGATAAAGATACCTATAAAGCAATTAAAGAATGTGCACCCCTATTATCTAAAATATCTAAAGAGAGAATTAGAGATGAATTAACAAAAATTCTTTTAAGTGATAATCCTAGATATCTAGAGTTTATTGCTATTACAGGATTAGAGGAGTATGCTTTTGGAGGGCATCCATTAATGAACATGTTAATGTGTGAACATCAAAATCCATACCACTATACAGATGTGTTTCATCATACTTTAGATGTTGTTGAAAGAGTGCCTAAAGATTTTGAATTAAGATGGGCTGCACTATTTCATGATGTAGGTAAGCCACTAGTTAAAAAACTAAAGCCAGGAACAACAGACCATTATAGATATATTGGTCATCCTGAGATTTCAGTAAATATTGCTACAGACATTATGCAGACTTTAAAGTTTTCTAATGAACAAGTAAATTCAATTACAAAATTAGTTAAATATCATGATATAGAATTAGCAGATTGCAAGATGTCTACATTTAAGAAATATCTAGCAGAAATAGGCACAGACTTATTTATGAAACTTATGAAGTTAAGAATTGCTGATTCTTCTGCTCATCAAGTATATTTAGAAAGTAAATTTGCTATTGATGCTGTATCTGTTGCATATGATAGATTTTCAAAAGTTATTAATGAACATCAACCACTATATTTAAAAGATTTAAAAGTTAATGGTGATGATATGAAAGAGTTAGGATTTGAGAATAGACAAATAGGTGAAGTCTTAGATTATCTTCTTAATCTTACTTATGGTCATCCAGATTATAATGAAAAAGAAAAATTAATGAAACTTGCAAAAGGATTCCTTGACAAGTCCAATCAAGACAATTATAATATAGAATAGAGGTGATTAGAATGATTGTAAGAAAAGTAAAACCGGGTGTTATGCAGATTATTGATACTGAATCTATTAATGAAATTGAATCCTATACCCTATTAGATGTTAGTGATAAAGATGCTTTTAGATTGTTATCAGCATCTAAGGATTTTAAATCTGAGGATGGTATTGTTACTATTAATTATAATAATGGAGATTCTGTAGATTCAATGTTTAAAGCAATTGCTTCTAAGCATAGTCAGGATACCTCTAGAAACTTTGTTGATGTTTCTAAAAAGTATTACATTAATAAAGATGTAGATATTAAAGGAACTTCAGTATTAATTAGAGATGTTAAAAAACATACTATTAGAGTTGCTAGAAGAACTACAACCAATTCAACTGAAGGCAATATTAATAGATTATTTATCACTAATTATGAAAGAGATATGTTCTTTAAAGATGTTAATAATTCTATTACATATAGAGATACTAGTAAGTTTATGCTTGATTCTGCACTAGATAAAGAAAGATATACTGTTTGGTCTAACTACATGAATTCTAGATATCTTGAAATTATTAAGGCGGTGAAGTAATAATATGAGAACTCTATTATTAATGAGAGGTGCTCCAGGTGCTGGTAAAACAACTTGGATTAAAGAACACCACTTAGAACAATATACTTTATCTCCAGATGATATTAGAGTGTTGTGCAGTTCAACTGAATTACAACCTGATGGTCAATTTAAAATTTCTCAAGAAAGATTAAATGAGAATATGGTTTGGGAAGTTCTTTTCAAGATTCTTGAATATAGAATGTCTAGAGGTGAATTTACAGTCATTGATGCAACATGCTCTAAAACAAAAGATATTCAAAAGTATAAAGATTTAGCATCCACATACAGATATAGAATGTTCATTGTTGACTTTACTGATATTTCTTTAGAGACTTGTTTGAAACAAAACAAGATGAGAGAAGAAGTGAAACAAGTTCCTTCAGATGCTATTAGAAATATTTATGCTAGATTTGCAACTCAAAAGGTTCCTTCTGGTGTTACTATTATTAAAAGAGATGAATTTGATACCCTATTAGAACAACCTATTGATTTGTCTGAATATAGAAAAATTGTTTTTATTGGAGATATTCATGGTTGTTATGATACATTAATGCAATATTTCAAAGATGGTCTTGAAGAAGATGTTGAATATATTTTCTTAGGTGACTACTTAGACAGAGGTAATCAAAATGCTGAAGTTGCTAAATGGTTATATTCTATTATGAATAGACCAAATGTCTGTTTATTAGAAGGTAATCATGAAAGGTGGCTTCAATCTTATGGAAATGAAGTAGAAGCAAAATCTAAAGAGTTTGAGGATGTAACCAAAGGTCAACTTATCTTAGGTGAATTTACAAGAAAACAAGCAAGAGAACTCTATAGAAAGTGCAGACAATTCTCTCACTTTATGTGGAATGGTTTAGAGATTCTTGCATGTCATGGTGGAGTCCCTAATATAAATACTAATTCTTTATTTATTCCTACTGAGAAATTTGTTAAGGGTGTAGGAGACTATTCTGATTACTTAACTATTACTGATTCTTGGATGGGACAAACAAAAGAAAATCAATACTTACTTCATGGTCATAGAAACACTGAAGCAAGTGAATGTCAAATTGCAGATAGAGTATTCAATCTTGATGGCAGTGTTGAATTTGGTGGTCAATTAAGAATTGTTGAATTAACTACGGCTGTAGAGGGTATTTGGGCTCCATATTTAAAAGAAGATTTAACATTAGATTATAATAAAACTTTTAAGTGGAATGTTATTGAACTTGATAATTGTCAACCAATCACTGAAGAACTCAATACTGAAGAATATAAAGTAGATACAGTAGAAGATGCTGTTGCTTATTTAAGAAATAATAAGTTTATTCAAGAAAAGCAATTAGGGGATGGAATTTCTTCATTTAACTTTACAAGAGATGCTTTCTACAAGGGAAACTGGAATAGACAAACAATTCTTGCTAGAGGATTGTTTATTGATACAGTCAATAATAAAATTATGGCTAGAAGTTATGAGAAGTTCTTTAAGATTAATGAAGTTCATGCAACTGAGTTAGGTGTCTTAAAAGAAAAATTAAAGTTCCCTGTTACTGCTTATGTTAAAGAAAATGGCTTTTTAGCAATTGTGTCTTATGATTATAATAAAGATGACTTATTTATTGCATCTAAATCTACAGACAAAGGACCATTTGTTGATTATATTAAAAAACAATTAGAGCCTTATAGAGAGAAAATTCTTACATTTTTAAAGGCTCAGTATGAAGAAGGCCTATCTAGGTCATTGGTGTTTGAATGCATTGATGTTGAGAATGACCCTCACATTATTAAATATGAAAAGAATAAACTTGTATTACTTGATTGTATCTGGAATAGTTTAGATTATTGTGCTGATAAGTATGCATTTTTAAAATTAATTGCAGACACACTTGGATGTCCTGTTAAAGAAAAAGCATTTGAATTAAAAGATTGGGATGCCTTTAGAGCCCTTTATAATGAGGTTCAGGATGAAGAATATCAGTACAATGGAAATTATATTGAAGGATTTGTTTTTGTTGATTCTGATGGCTTTATGACAAAGTGTAAGACAGGTTACTATAATCTTTGGAAAAAGATGAGAGGTGTTTGTAACTCTACTTTAAAATGTGGGTATATTAATAAGACAGGAATGCTTAATTCAGCATTAGAAAACTTATTCTATGGATTCTGCAGAGAACTCTATAATAAAGATTATAATAGAGAAGAGAAAACATACCCATATAAAACAGATATTATCAGCATAAGAGATAAGTTTATGAATAGGTAGGAGGAGATTTATGTCAGTTATCAAAGATATGTATTTAAATTATGTTAACACTGCTTCAAACTTAAAAGGATTTAAAGTAGGTACAAAAGAAGAAGTTAATTATGATATCACCTACTTAGCAGATGGTTTTTGTGATGCTGTTGATAATAATGACAGTGTTAAGCAAAATCAATTTATCAGTGCTCTTTTTGTAAGATATTGGTATATGATTCCTTATATTTATGAAAAGGCAAAAGGATATGGTTTTGAAATTGAAGACATGACCAGTTGGCTATATGAGGGTTTTGATAAAGCCTTTAAAACTAGAGGCTGGAAAAATAAGAATATGTCAGTCAGTAAGGATGAAAAAGGGGCAGAAAAATGCATCAATCAATGTATAACATCTGTGATACAAAGTCACTTTAAATTTATGTATACTCAAAAGAGGAGACAAAGTCTTGTAACCTACAGTTTAGATGCTATGCTTGAAGGTGATTTTGATGCTGAGCACTCACCCCTTATGGCCTGTTCAGATGAAAGCATTCAAAATTATTCCTGTGATTCACTTATTGAAGATTATGTGAAAAAAGGTAAACTTTTTGATGCTGTTATATTGAATGCCATTTGTTTTGATGATGTATTTATTCCATACTTTAGTCACTCAAAATTATCTCATGCAATTAGACATATGACAACTCAAGAGATGCATGAATTTGTTGAAAAATATAATGCAAATCCTGAAGAATTTTATAGATATTTAAATAAGGTACAAACATACTCAAGAACACATCTTTCTCAATTGATTGATGAGAGTTTAAATAGACTATCTAAAGATAAAGCAGTAAGAGCATTTATGAATTAGTTCTTGACATTATCTCCAGGTAACTATATAATATATGTGATAGTGAGGTATTGTTATGTTTAGTGTTTTATTTCATAAAGATGTATTCTTACCAGAAGGTGCTCAAGAAGCAGTTATTAAACTTCAAAAATGTATGACAGGGTATTTCTTGTCTAGGCACTTTGAAGAGCATTTAAATAATCAAGACACTGAAGATAGAAGTCACAAGTACTTTAGAAATGCAGTCATCAATAATTTAAATGAGATGATTTCAAGTAATAGAACCATTAGAAATGCTTTTGAGATTGAACTATCTAAAGATTTTCACTTCTTTGGTAAGTCTGGTTGGTTTGTAACAAAGTACTGCATCAGAATTCCTTATAATGTTCATGATGACTTAGTAGTTGTTATCAGACCTCAATGGAATAAAGAAACTTCTCAATTTGATGTTTCTAAGAATATGATTGTTACTGCATGGATGAATCACAATGAAGATGACCACAGCACTTTAGATGGCTCTAAATACTGTGATAAAAGTACATGGGAGAAATATAATAGTAGATGAAAGTAATAGTTGAAAAAATAAATGAAAATGCTAAGATTCCTGTTAAGGCACATGATGAAGACTTTTGTTATGATGTGTTTGCAACTTCATGTGAAGAAGTAGAGCCAGGAATTTGGAAATATGGTTTAGGTCTTAGATTTGAGATAGTTAGAAAGCCATTTTTAATACTTGGTGGATTTGTACAATGGGGATTAGATATAGAAGAATTGTTGTCTGATTCCAAAGTTAAATTATCCATTGACTTTAGACCAAGGTCATCAGTCTGGAAAACAGGCATGATTTTAAGCAACTGTGAAGGAACTATTGATGAACTATATAGAGGTGAGGTATTTGCCTATTTCTATGAAGTAGTTCCTGGAAAAGAAAAATATAAAGCAGGGGACAGAATTGGCCAAATCAAATTAGGTATCACACTTCCTATGACTTTTGAAGAAGGCAAGGTAAATATGAATACTGAAAGAGGAGAAGGTGGTTTTGGTTCCACAGGTTTAAATTAACAAAATACAATATTTAGTTGTATAATAAACAATAAGATTACATCAGGTGTCAATAAGGAGAAATTTAGAAGTGAGTAAATTAGTTAATAATGGCTTCTTAAAAATGGGAAGAGGTGGAACTATTAATGCAGATTTAGTTGAAGATGCTTATCCACAAGGTCCTAAGTATTTCATGAAAACAGTTTATGGGGAAACTTATGAACTCAGTAGAAGTGAATACAGAGAAGTTAGAGAATATTTAGATAATAAATAATATGCTTGAAGAAAATAAGAATTGTTGGTTAAGAGAAAATTGTTCTCAATTATACTGCAATCAACCTTGCATCAAAAGAATCAAACTTGATTTTTATTATAATGAAGGTCTTATTACAGATAAACAAAGAAAAAGAATTAAGTTTATGCCTGATAAGAAGGACCTAGATACTTTTAAATATCTATCTAAAATATCAGACAATATAGTTAAATTTGTTAAGCAGGGTGGAAATCTTTATATCCACTCTAAACAGTGTGGAAATGGAAAGACTTCTATTGCCCTAAGATTGGTTCAATCATATTTGGAAAACATTTGGCCTACAGCAGATTTGACATGTAAGGTCTTATTTATAAATGTGCCAAGATATTTGATTGAAATTAAGAATAATATTTCTGAAAGAAGTGAGTATATAGAACACATTAGAAAAAATGTTCTAGTTGCTGATTTAATAATTTGGGATGATATTGGTACTAAAGGATTAACTCAATTTGAACATGAAAATGTATTAAGTCTTATTAATGCTAGATTAGATGCTGGCAAGGCAAATATATACACTTCAAATCTAAGCAAAGAAGAATTACATGAATCAGTGGGGGATAGGCTCTACTCTAGAGTATACTCTCTTTCTGATGATGTAGAATTATTTGGTGATGATTATAGACCAAATATTTAAAAATAGAAAGAGAGGTGATAATTTATGGTTCAATTACAATTTTTGAATTATGTTCTCAGTAGTAGAGATAAATCACTTATTTCTTTAAACAATCTCACTGAAGATTACTTTTCTGATTATAGAGAAGAATTTAAATTTATAAAAAATCACATTGAGACTTATGATAGAGTTCCAGATGTAGAAACATTCTTAAATAGATTTAAGGACTTTGATATTGTTGATGTCAAAGAATCTGAATCCTATTTGATTTCTGCTTTAATGGATGATTACAACACTAGAAAGTTAGCAAATACCTTCAAGAAGATATCTCCTCTGATTCAGGCAGGAAGAGTTGATGAAGCAATAGAACTTTATAAAAGAACAGCAGAGAATCTCAATAAGGGCATTTCTCTAAAGTCTGTTGATATCATTAAAGATACTAGCAGATATGATGCTTATATTGAAAAGTGCAAAGACAGTGGTAAGTATTATGTGTCTACAGGTTTTCCTGAATTAGATGCTATTATTGGTGGCTTTGATAGACAAGAAGAACTTGCAACTATTGTTGCTAGAACTAACTACGGTAAATCTTGGATTTTATTGAAATGTGCTGTTGCTTCTGCTAATCAAGGTCTTAAGGTAGGAATTTATTCAGGTGAAATGTCAGAGAATAAGGTGGGTTACAGAATTGATACCTTGATTGGACACATCAATAATGGAGGCATCATTCATGGTAATAGTATGTTCTCAGATGCTTACAAAGAATACATTGAAAAACTTCCTACACTTATTTCAGGTTCTATTAAGGTTATCACACCTGCAATGATAGAAGGTCCTGCAACAGTGTCTGCTCTTAAAATGTTTATTGAAAAGGAAGAGTTAGATATTTTGTTTGTAGACCAACTATCCTTATTAGAAGACCAGAGAAAAGGTAAAACACCTGTAGAAAAGGCAAGTAATATTTCAAAAGACTTAAAAATTCTACAAGTTATGAAGAAGATTCCTATTATTAGTGTATCACAACAAAATAGAACCTCTTCTGAAAATGGAGTAGATACAACTCAAATTGCTATGTCTGATAGAATTGGACAAGATAGTACACTCATTATTTTCCTAGAAAAGAAAGATACCCTTATGAAACTTACAATAGTTAAATCAAGGGATTCTGAAAATGGTAAAGTGTTATCTTATAATGTAGACTTAAACAAAGGTAACTTTGTATTCATTCCAACTGAAGGAGAGGCTGTCAGTGAAGCAGTTGTAAAATCCTATGAAAAGAAAAATTCAGAAGATGGAGATTACTTCTAATGATTAAAGTAGGTAACTATACAATTGAAGAGTCTGTTTATAATATTTTACTTAAAGTTAAGAGAGAATTAACTAATGGTAAATTAAGTAAAATTGAGAAAAAGGCAGGTCAAGTAGTTATTTCTTGTCCTTATCATTCAGAGAGCATTCCTTCTTGTTATGTTAATGAGGATGGAATATGGCATTGTTTTTCCTGTCAAGAATCAGGGAAACTCCCTAAACTAATAGGTGAGTGCTTTGATGCAGATGAAAAATATGGTAAGCAGTGGCTAGTATCTAATTATGTAGGAGATGTCTTAGTAGAGCATAAAGAAAATCTTTTTGATGATAATTTATTTGAAGATAAAAAGGAAGAGTTTCTTGATGAATCTATACTTGATAAATATGAGGATTGGCACCCATATTTAGATAAGAGACATCTTGATAAGGATATTTGTAGGTTATTCAAAGTTAAGTATGATGCTGAAAAGGAGATGATTGTGTTTCCTGTGTGGGATGAACATAACAGATTATATATGCTCACTAGAAGGAGTGTTAATGATAAAACATTCCACATAGACTATAATAAAGAAAAACCAGTTTATTTACTTAACTACATTATAAAGAAGGGTATTCCTGAAGTAACTGTGTGTGAAAGTCAAATTAATGCTCTCACATGTTATGGGTTTGGATACCCTGCAATAGCCATGTTTGGTACAGGTACAGATTATCAATATAAAATACTTAATAAGAGTGGAATCAGATTCTATCATCTAGCCTTTGATGGAGATGATGCAGGTAGGAAAGCAACTAAGAAATTTATTGATAATATTACAAATGCATTTATTGATGTAATAATGATTCCTGAGCATAAAGATGTGAATGACCTGACTCAAGAAGAATTTGATAACCTTGAAGTGTTGAGTTCTTCAGATTGGCTAGAAAAATATTGTAAAAATAAAAAATAAAGTTATATAATATATAATATATGGAGGAAAATTAATCATGGGAAAATACTCATATGATAGTTATTCAAAAATGGAAGCAGGAACACCTGCAGCACCTAAGAAGGAATTTCCAAGAGTTGGATATTTCTATTTAAGTGATGATAAGACAACTGCAATTGTTAGATTTGATGTCTCTTCAGGAGAGGATTTAGTTATTGCTGATGTCCATAATGTAAAAGTGGGAGATAGATGGAGAAATGTTGCATGTCTTAGAGACAGTGACAGTGAACCATGGAATAAGTGCCCTCTTTGTGAGCATAATATTAAGACAAGGTCTACAAAGGTATTTGTTAGGATGCTTGAATATGTTTATGAGGATAATAAAGTTGTTGCAAAACCAGTTGTGTGGACTAGATACAAAGGCTTTGCTGATGAATTAATTAGAGATTTAAATGATTATGGTGATTTAAGAGATTGCTTATTTAAAGTTACTAGAATTAAAGAGAATGGAAAGACATCCTATGATGTTAAATACCAACCAGATAAAGGTATTTATACTGAGGAAGCAGGATATGTTAAAGATTTCTCTGCCTTTAAGAACTTTATGGTGAATAAACACTCTTTTATGGAGAGAACCTTTGATGAATTAAAAGCATTTGTTGAAACAGGTGAAATGGCTTCAAGAAAGCCTGCTGAAAAGTCTTCTATTGAAAGTACTCCAGTAACTGCACCTGCACCAACTACATCAACTGCAGTGGAAAAACCTGTAATTACAACTTCTGAGGTGCCAACACACCCTGCATATGAAGATGTTGCACCTGTCTTTGGAACAGAACCTGCAGAAGAAGTCAGTAAACCTGAAGTAAAAGATAATCCTCTTGAATCCAGAAGAAGAAGATATAATTTTGACTAATAATTATGACTGAAGATTTAAGTTTATGGTATACTTCATTTGAAGAAGATAAGTCTGTTCTAGATAAGATTAAATCTCCTAAAAAGATTGCATCTAGAAAGAATACTAAGTCTTTTAGTCTTGCAGATAAACTTATTAATATTCAAAATGAAGTGTATAAAATTCTAGGCAAGCATGCTCAAGATACTTTAGTCATTACCAAAAGAGAAGAATTAACCAAATATATTGATAAAGCAATATTCAATGGAATAATTGCAATAGATACTGAAACAAACAATAGTTTAGACCCTTTGACTTGTAAGTTGATGGGTCCTTGTTTGTATACTTATAATCAAAAGCAAGTATATATCCCTATTAATCATGTAGATATTAATACAAGAGAGAAATTACAAAATCAATTGACTGAAAATGATGTTAGAGAAGAATTTCAAAGACTTGTAAATAATAATGTCAAGATTGTCATGCATAATGCTTCATTTGATATTAGAGTTATTCAATGTACTTGCAAGATTGAACTTCCTTGTTATTGGGATACTCAAATAGCCTGCAGAATTCTTGATGAGAATGACAGTTCTAGAAGTGATTCTAGTTTGAAAGTTCAGTACTTAAGGCATGTGGACCCAACTCATGAAAAATATAGCATTGAAAGTTTCTTTGGAGGGATTGAATATGCAATAGTCTCTCCTGACTTATTTGCATTATATGCTGCAACTGATGCTATGATGACTCTTAGACTTTATGATTATCAGAAAGCAGAATTTGAAAAACCTGATAATGAAAAGATTCTTAAGTTATTCCTAAATGTTGAAATGCCTCTAGTTAGAGTAGTTAAAGACATGGAACTTAGAGGTATTGAAATTGACCAAGAATATGCAAAGAGACTTGGAGATAAATACTCTAGACAAATTGAAGAGTATCAAGTTCAAATTGATGCAGAACTTCAAGAATTAAAGCCACTTATTGATGAGTGGAGAACTACTGATGAGGCAAACATTAAACAAAAGAATGCCAAATCAGAAGATGGTGGCAAATCTAAGAATGAACAATTAGAATGGCCAATCAATCTGGAATCTCCTTCCCAACTAGCAATTTTATTATATGATATCTTAAAAGCACCTGTGGTAGACAGACAGAAACCAAGAGGTACTGCAGAAGAGATTCTTGAACAACTAGAGTTTCCTATCTGTAAATTAATTATTAAGAGGAAGAAGTTATTAAAGTTGTATAGAGATTTTATTGTAGCACTTCCTCAACAAGTTAATTTTGATAATAGAATTCACTGTAGTTTCAAACAATGCGGCACTGATACAGGAAGATTCTCTTGTACTGAGCCTAACTTGCAACAAGTTCCTTCACATGCTAAAGAAGTCAGAATGATGTTTAAAGCATCTGATGGCCACATGATAGTTGGTTCAGATTACTCGGCACAGGAACCAAGGCTTACAGCAAATGCATCTCAAGATGAGACAATGCTTCAAGCATATAAAGATAAAAAAGATTTGTATGCAGTTATTGCATCAATGTCATTTGATAAGCCATATGAGGAATGTCTTGAGTTCAATCCTGTAACAGGAGAGAAACAAGTTGAAGGAAAAGAAAGAAGAAGTCAAGCCAAGTCAGTTCTTCTTGGTCTAGAATATGGTAGAGGTGCTGCCTCTATTGGTGAGCAAATTGGAAAGTCCAAAACAGAAGCACAAGGCATTATTGATAAATTCTTCAAGGCATTTCCTAAAGTTAAGAAGTGGATTGATGATACTCATAAGAAAGTTAGAAAGTTAGGATATGTTGAAGATTGGTATGGTAGAAGAAGAAGACTTCCTAATATTATGCTTCCTGATTATCTAATTGAACCTAAAAATAAAGATAAAAATGAATTAAGTAATTTTAATCCTTTCTTGATTTGTTCAGATAGAACTAATTCAGAATTTGAAAAACAAAAGAAAGAATATGAAAAAAGATTAAAACTTTGTAAATCAAAAGCCCAGTCTTCAGAAGTAATAGAAGATGCCTCTAGAAATAATATATACATTAGAAGTAATTCAAATCTTATTGCTGAAGCAGAAAGGCAATCAGTTAACTCAATCATTCAAGGTGGTGCTGCTACTCTTACAAAGTTGGCAATGATTAACATCAATAATGATGAAGAACTCAATAGATTGGGATTTCATCTGTTAATTACAATTCATGATGAAGTCTTAGGTGAATGTCCTCAAGAAAATGCAGATGCAGTTGCAAAAAGACTTACTAAAGTTATGATTGACACTGCAAAGCCTTATATGGAAGTCCCTATGAGTTGTGATGCATATGTAGTATCTCATTGGTATGAAGATGAAATGAAGGCTGTCATTCAAGATGAGTTTGAAAAATTGAAGAAAAATTCTACAGAGGATAAAGCCTTAGAGCAACTTATCCTTAACCATGTAGAATGTGAAAAAGAATTCATTTTAAATGCAGTAGGTGATATAAATGGTTAGAGATAATTTTGCAGTATTCATTCTGAGTCATGGGAGAGCCAATAACCTTATTACTTTAAATTCCCTTAAAAGGTGTGGATATAGTGGAAAGTGGTTTGTAATTGTAGACAATGAAGATTCTACTATTGAAGAATATATTAAAGTTTGTGGAGAAGAGCATGTAATTGTTTTTGATAAACTGGCAACATCCAAGACATTTGATACATTTGATTTATCTGATAATAGAAAAACAATTGTCTATGCTAGAAATGAATGTTTCAAAATTGCAAAAAGTTTAGGATTGGATTATTTCTTGGAATTAGATGATGATTACAGATGGTTTGAATTTAGATGGCCAGAAGGAAATGTATTAAAAACTAAAGAGATGAAAAACATTGATGAAGTATTTGAAGCATTTCTAACATTTCTAGATGAGACAGATTCAAAGACAATAGCATTTGCTCAGGGAGGAGACTTGATTGGTGGAGTGAATGGCTCTAAATTTAAGCAAGGATTAGTGAGAAAAGCCATGAATAGTTTCTTCTGCAAGGTAGATAGGCCATTTACATTTATTGGAAGAATCAATGAAGATGTAAATACTTATACAACTTTAGGCTCTAGAGGAGATTTATTCTTCACTTATACCAGAGTGGATTTAGTTCAAGTAAATACTCAAAAAAATGAAGGTGGAATGAGTGATGTGTATATGGATTATGGAACATATAATAAATCCTTTTATACAGTTATGACTATGCCTTCCTGTGTGAAGATAGGAATGATGGGAGATAAGCATCAAAGAATTCATCATACAATAGATTGGGATTCATGTGTACCAAAAATAATTAGTGATAAATTTAGAAAAATAGGTGTATAATAAATATAGGTGTTAAAATGATTAAGACTGAAACATTATTTGAAATTGAAGAGACTGAAGAAGATAAGAAGTATACAACTAAGGTAGGTATTCCTCAATATCTTCCAAGTAAAGAGTGTCCAAGATTGGATTCTCTTGTTGGGTTAAAGAAATACCAAGAACTGATGCAAGAGATTTATAATTCTAATGTCTCAGAAGAAGAAAAAGAATTTTTGAAGTTAAGTGCATCAAGACACTTAGTATTTAATTATTCTAAGATTGCAGATTATTATGCACATGCAACTCCAGAGATGCAAAGGCTTATGGAGAAAAGTGCCTTAGTTATAATAGATATTGAGGATGCTATAGCCAATGGTTATGTAAAACTCAGTGAAAAAATAAAAAGAATTATGGAAGAATCAGGAGAATAGATAAATGATTTTTAAGACAAAGGAATTGCAGGAAGCCTGCAAAGGTATTTTAGAAGCAGTTGATGAGAGTTCAGATGCTTTAGTTACTGAAACATTAGAACTCACTGCAAAGGATGGTAGAATCTTATTAAGTGTAACTAATAGAGAGTATTTTGTTACAGTTTCTATTCCAATAGATAGTGATGAAAAATTGCATGCAGTTATTTCTGCAAGTTTATTCTTAAAACTTGTTGCAAAGATTACAACAGACACTATCAATATGACTATTGTTGATAATGCATTAGTAGTTAAGGGTAATGGTAATTATAAGTTCCCTCTTATTTTTGATGGAGCAGACTTATTAGAACTTCCTAGAATCAATATTGATGAGGTGACTAATGAGTTTATTATCCCTAATGAAACATTACAAGATATTTTAAGATATAACTCAAAAGAACTTCAAAAGAGTGGGAGTGGAATTAGAAACACTGTTCAAAAGATGTTCTATATTGATGAACAAGGTGCTATTACATTTGCTTCAGGTGCCTGTGTTACAAGTTTCAACCTTGAAAGTCCTGTAAGATTATTACTTTCTGAAAAGTTAGTTAAACTCTTCAAATTATTTACTTCTGAAAATGTTAATTTTACAATTGGATTTACTAGCATTTCTGAATCCCTAATTCAAACTAAAATTAGATTAAAGAATGATAATGTGGAACTTACTGCTATTACTAATAATGATACAGCACTTATTAATAGTGTTCCTGCAAAAGTTATTAGAAGTGTTGCCAACACTGCATACACTAATAAAGTCATCTTTAATAAGCAAGCAGTATTGGATGCTTTAGGAAGACTTTCAATTTTCTCCACAAAGAATACTGCTACACTATATACCTATTTGGAATTTACAGGTGAAGATTTACTGATTTATGATACTGCAAAAGAAAACAGTGAGAAAATTAAATTAGAGCAATCTAATGTGGAAGAGCCTTATAGTTGTATTCTCAATACTAATGACTTTAAAATTACACTTGAATCTCAAAAGGAAGAATTTGTAACTATGAGATTTGGTAATGGTAGGTCAATTGTTATTGAAAGACCAAAAATTAAGAATGTTCTTCCTGAGTGCAGAGAATAATTAAATATATGAAAGTAAATTATGGAAAGAAGTTTGAAACTGTCTTTGCATCTAATTGGAAGAAAGCATTCCCTGGAACTTTAGTTGAAAGACTTCAAGATAATATGTCAGGATACTATGGAGTATCTAATCCTTGTGACTTTATATGCTTTCCAGGAAAACATTTGTTTATGCTAGAAGTGAAGTCTCATTATGGAAATACTCTTCCTTGGGATTCCTTTAGGCAGGCTGATAAGTTAGTTAAATACATTGGAATGCCTAATGTAATAGCAGGTGCAATTATCTGGTTTATAGACCATGATAGGGTGATATTTGTACCTATAGAAACATGTAAAAAAATGAAAGAAGATGGGCAAAAGTCCATTAATATTAATAAATTAGATAATTATAAGTATTTAGAAATTCCTTCAGTGAAGAAGAGAGTATTTCTAGAAAGTGATTATACAGTAATGGAGGCCAGTAAAGATGATGACTGATATTAATGAAATTCAAAAATCAATTGATAGTGTTAAAATCAATGCAGATTATTTTGAAGGACTATATTCAAATTTAGTTAAAGAAGAATGTGAAGCATTAGATGATTTAATGTCTGATATGTACATTGATTGTATTAAGAATCAAGATGATGTAACACTAGAAGTATTGGAAAAGTATTACCTAGAACTTTCCAACATGATTTACTTTATGAATGATAGAGTTGAGAAACTTGGAGTCATGGCAGATATGGCTAAAAGTGCTTACAATGTAGTGCACAATAACAAACTCATTGAAGCATCTGAGGTTAAAGATGATAAAGGCAAGACAAGAGCATCTGCTATTTGCACTGCAGAGGCTGAAATCAAGGCATACAATGATGAAATTGTTTCTGATGTGTACAGACATGCCTACAGTGCTGTGAAGGCTAAGGTGGCTTCAGGAATTGATATGATGAATACAATTAGAAGAATTCTCTCTACAAGAACTGAAGAGATGAAATTAGCAAATGCAAATGTTGGAGGTGATAATTAATGTACTACGCTTTAGGTTTAGGTATATATGGTTATTGTAGAGCACTTGATTATCAAGAAGAACTTCAAGATGCAGACCTCTTAATATCAGAAGACTTAAGAGATGCACTTCCGTTCTTATATAAAAAACACTTTGGTGTTGAATACAAAGAATTAGGTTGGTGGTTAATTCCTGGTGCTAGAGAATGGGTAAAAGAAATGGAAGATAAATGGTTTCATAATCAATTAGACTTACATGATTTATATAAAGACCCTGAATTCTTAGAAGAACTTAGAACTGCTATTTATTCCCTTAATTATGATGAGATTGAAGATATGGTAAGTGACTTTGAAATGTCTCTTGAGGGTGAATTAAATTCTATGGATTCTGATGAAATAAAAGAGTTATATAATGAAGAAGGACCAACAATAGATTATGATATTGTCACTGAGGATGATGAAATTCTATATTGTGGTTCAGTGTGGTTACCAGATTTAGAGGAGGAAGATGAATAATGTCAGATTTAACTTTAACAGATGTTTTAAAGAATATTGCAAAAAAGCAAGGTAAAGATGTTATTACAGTAGGAGTTGAGAATCTTACTGCATATGGTACCTTAACTTTAGGAAGTCCAGGATTAGACTTCTGCTGGTATAATTCATTTCCTGAAAAGAAAATTATTGAAATTACAGGACCAGAAGGTTCAGGAAAAACAACTCTTGCATATATGGCTTGTGGTGCATTTATTAAGAAAGAACTAAAGAGAAATGCAGATAATCCTAGAAAGATTCTCTATGTAGACTTAGAATGTACTGTAGACCCTGCTTGGGCTAAATTGGCTGGCTATGATATGAACACAAGTTCTGTTCAAACTATTTGTTACAGACCTGAGGCACAAACAGCAGAATCTACCTTAGATGATGTTATTAGTTTGATTAAGACTGGTGAAGTAGGAATGGTTGTTATTGATTCCCTCAATATGCTTGTTGGTCAATTAACATATGATGAATCACTTGAAAAGAAATCAATGGGAGGTATCTCAGGTGTCTTAAGTGATTTTGTTAAAAAAGTTACTTCCTTATTAGTTAAATACAATTGTACATTAATTGGTATTCAACAACTTAGAGATGGTTTAAATCCTTATGGACCATCAGAAGTTACTGCTGGAGGTAGACAATGGAAATATGGATGCTCTTTAAGACTTAAAGTTAAAAAGGGCAAATTCATTGATGAAGATGGTAATGAATTGAGTAATACAGCAGAATCTCCTGCTGGATATATCATGGAAGTGGCTGTCTTGAAAACAAAAGTCTGCAGGTCAGATAGAAGATTAGGAAGAACCTGCATCTCCTACTCTAAAGGTGTAGATATTCTTCAAGATACAATTGATGTTGCTGTTTACTTTGGACTTATTGACAGTCCAGCATTAGGCTCATTCATTATTAAAGACCCTGAAACAGGTGAAGTAATGAAAGATTCTGAAGGTAATGATATTAAGATTAGAGGTAAGAAAAATTTAAAACCTTACTTTGAAGAACATCTTGATATTTGGAGAAAACTCTATGATAAAGTCTATGAAACATTATCTAGAAAAGATGACCCAAATATTATATCATTTGAAAAAATGTTAAATATTAATGTTGCAGAAGCATTTGGTGTTGATTTCACTAAGGAAGAACAATAATGGCTAAGAATAAAGATGCAACTAGACATGCTTCTGATGTTCAAGAAGATAGAGTTGCTAAGAAATTAGGTGGCTTTAGGACTTCAAATAGTGGTGCTGGACTTTTCAGAAAAGGGGATATCCATATTGTGTCAGCCAGCACTTTAGTGGAGTGCAAAACTTGCATGACACCTAAAGATTCATTCTCAATTAAAAAAGAGTGGATTGAGAAAGATACAAAAGAAGCATTCTCCAATAGATTATCAAATGCAGTTATAGCATTTAATTTCAACTATGAGGACTCTACTGATTATTATGTTATTGATGATAAACTGATGAAGTTCTTGATAGAAAAATTAGAGGAAGAATATAAAAGTATTGACAATCAATAAAGCAACCATTATAATTATAGGTGTTCAGATAAAGGAGAACATCTATGAAATTCAAACTCTATCAATTAAAACATGAAGAAAGTACCCTCCGTAAATATGGATTTATGGGATTTGACTTTGCTGAAGAGCATGGTTTCACTATTGAGGACTATGAGAACACCTATGAAGGTGAGATTGAAACAGGCAGATATATTGAAGATACATTAGAAAACATCTTTGTAAAATTCAATATCAATAGACCTGAAGATTTTAAAGGTCACTCATTATCTGTTAGTGATATTGTTCAAATTGGTGGACACTTCTATTATGTTGATAGTTTTGGATTCAAAAAAGTTGATTACTACATTTACTAGGGTTTGTTATATGATTTGTTATAATAATTGTAAATTAGGAAAGCATAAGAATATAGAAACACACTTCAACAGTTTTACTGGTGAGGTGTTTACTATTAAAAGAGAACTTAGAAAATTACATAGAGGTTGGGGTAAGCACCGTATTGAAGATGAACCTCACACCACTTTCTGCTCTAGATTGAATAAGTTTGTTACCTATTGTAAAGGCAAGCCAAAATATAAAGACTTGCATTTATCTAAATAAAGTTGTATAATATTAATAAGATGAGGTATTGAGTTATGGAATTAAATGAAAAAGTAATTGATTGTGAACAAATGTCTCTTGAAGAATTAGTCAGATTTGCAAAGAGTACTGATGATTCTCTTGCTGCATTTGAAGAACAAAAAAAGAATTTAGAAGAGGTTATTACTCTTGCACAAGAACAAAGAGCAAAGATTTTTGCTAGACTTCTTATGTTAGCAAAAGAAAATAAGATTAAAGATGAAAAAGTAAATGATTTATTCATTACATATTTTTCTAAAGAAGAGGTGACTTGGTTAGATGATGCTGGTTTATTAAAGAAACTTCAAGAAAATAAAGCAAATAACTTTATTAAAGTGACCACTAAAGTCACAACAAGCATTGATAAAAATGCTCTTAAAAAAGCATTCAAGACAGATGAATCTTTAAAAGAAACATATAAAGATTATTATGGTACTAAGTTGACAGAGTATGTCACTGTTACCACTGAAGAAAATCATAAAAAAATGTTAGAACATATTGAATCTAACGAGAAAGGAAAATAGATTAATGCCTCCAAAAAATGCAGATGGTACACCAGTTGTTACAAGAGAAGCACCAGCAGGTGAAACAGTACCAAAAGAAGAATTTGACAAGTTAGCAACTAACTATGAGAAGTTGGCAAAGGCTTTCAACAAGTTATTGAAGATGTACAATGACATGTTTGTTGCTTCCTTATTCACTGAAACTAAAGATGAATAATTAAATAGAGAAGGACACTCTTAAAAACCATTTTTGGACCATTATCTCAATTTGGTAGAGAAGTCGCCTCATAAGCGAACAGTTCTAGGTTCGAGTCCTGGATGGTCCACCACATTAGAGAGGTATTTAAGATGTTGACATTTGAAGAGAGAAAGCAAGTTAAGCAAGAATTTATTGATACTCTTAAATCAATTAAGAGGCCTGATTGTGATGTAGATGGTTTAATTGCATATTTAGAAGAAACCGATTTCTTTTATGCACCTGCTTCTACAAGATATCACTGCAGTTTTCCTGGAGGACTTTGTCTTCATTCTTTAAATGTATATAAAGCACTTAAGAGATTAGTTAAGAACTTTGCATCTAAAGTTGTAGAAATTCCTGGAGATGAAAATTCAACATCAACAAAACAAATTGTTCCTAATTACTCAGAAGACACAATGATTATTGTTGGTTTACTTCATGATTTAGGTAAAATTAACTTCTATGAGGTGTCTGCTAGAAATGTTAAAGTTTATAGTGATACTGGTACAAGGAGAGATAGTCTTGGCAATTTTGACTGGCAAGAAGAGCAATGCTTTAAAGTTAAAGAATCAGAAGATAGAGATATTATTGGTACAAAAGGATTCACAGCAAACTATATTGCAGGAATGTTCTTGTCCTTAACAAAAGAAGAGGTAGTTACTTTAACTAATCAGTACTCTGCATTAGATAGAGAACCACTACCAGACTTATCAAATATTTTAGGTAAGTATAATTTAACAGTACTTTTACATGCTGCTGACATCTTATCCACTTATTGTATTGAACATGATTAATCAAATTATTTTAGACCAACTAGAGAAAACACAAATTGCTAAGCATGATGGTTATGATGAGATTAAGCATCAGTTTGTATTCAAAAAGAACTGCAGCATTAAACTTGAAGTAAACAAGTGCTATGCAATTAAATTAAATAAATCATTATTAGATGAGACAATTAATGATTCTTTGATGTATAATCTAAATAGAGGAACATTTCCTAAATATGATGAGATGAGAGTAGATGTTATCAAAATTAATCAAAGACTTATTCTAGTAAATGGTACTTACACTAGTAATGCAGGTTTTTGGTCAGGGTGGTTACCTATTGACCAGATTGAAATTATTGAAGAGATTTGAGGTGATATAGATGAGTTTAGCAACAAAATACAGACCTAAAACATTTGAAGAAGTGTGTGAGCAAAGTTCCACTAAGAAGATTCTTCAAAGACAATTAGAAACAAATACTTTTACTAATGTTTATTTGTTTAGTGGTCCTTCTGGTGATGGTAAAACTACTATTGCTAGAATTTTTGCTAATGAACTAAATCACGGTCAAGGCTCACCTATTGAAATTGATGGTGCCTCTAATAATGGTGTTGACAATATTAGATTACTCATTGATGAAGCAAAGACAAGAGCCATTGATTCTGAATATAAAGTAATGATTGTAGATGAGTGTCACATGATAACTAATGCTGGCTGGAATGCATTTTTAAAGTGTATTGAAGAGCCACCTAAATATACAATCTTTATCTTTTGTACTACTGACCCTCAAAAGATTCCTACTACTATTTTAAATAGAGTAATGAGATTTAATCTTAGTAAGATTTCAACTGAGGCAATCAAACAAAGATTAGTTTATATTTGTGAGCAAGAACATTTTGTTAATTATGATGAGGCATGCAGATACATTAGCCAACTAAGTGCTGGTGGTATGAGAGATGCTATTGCTATGCTTGAGAAGTGTGCAGGTTATAATACTGACTTGGATATCACAAATGTCATTGATGCATTAGGCAACTTCTCTTATGAGACATTCTTAAAGTTAAACAATGCTTTGTATGATAATAATCAAAAAGAAGTTCTAAGTCTTGTAGATGAAATTTATAATTCAGGTAAAGACATTAAAATCTTTATTGAACAGTTCTTAGACTTTGCATTAGATTTAAATAAATATTGTCTATTTAATGATATCACTGTTACAAAGATTCCTTCTTCAATAGAAAAGCCAAGATTTAAAGGTGATACAAATTGTGTGCAATATGCTGTAGGTATTGAAGATGCTGTTAAATTCTTCAACCATCTTGTAAGTGCTTTATTAGAACTTAAAATATCTTTGAAGTATGATACAATGCCTAGAACAACAATTGCAGTTAAATTCTTAAATATTTGTAGAGGTGTGATGTAATGGTTGGTCAAAAGAATTTGGTTAAGAAATTAAAATCATATTCTATTGCAACACTTCCTCATTCAATTCTTCTATTAGGTGAACAAGGATGTGGAAAGCATACTGCTGTTCAGATGATGTCAGAACATTATCATTTAGATGTTATTGATATTACAGATGAAATATCACTAGAGACTATTGAAAATATTTATATAAACTCAACTGCTCATTTTTATTTAATTGATGTAAATAGAATTAATGAAAGACAGCAAAATATAATCTTAAAGTTTTTAGAGGAACCTTCAATCAATGCTTATATAATTTTAATAAGCACATCTAAAGCACTTCTTTTAGATACAGTTGTAAATAGATGTATGTCCTTTGAATTTGAACCTTACTCTAAAGAAGAATTAATGCAGTTTTTAGATTTTGATTCAGATGTAGATAAGTTGCTTTATTATTGTCATACTCCTGGCCAAATACTTAAAACAAGTGTTGAAAGTTTAAATGCTCTAGTAGATTTATGTGATAACATTATTACTAATCTGAGAAGAGCAAGATTCACAAATATATTTAAGATTTCACAAAAATTTAATTATAAAGAAGACACTGATAAATTTGAGGTTGATTTATTTTATAGAGTATTATTGGAAAGAATGTTCTTGAGATATTCCAATGAACCTGATATAATTATTTGTAAGATGTATGAAACAGCAAGTAATTCATTAAAAAAGTTAACTGATTTGAGATATAATAAAGAATGTTTAGTAGAGAGTTTATTGCAGGAACTCTGGAAAGTATGTAGAGAATGAAAACATTAGCAGAATTAAAGAGAGCAATTCAAAATAAAAATTTGGAAGATTCTTTAATAGTGTTGTGTTATAAAGACACTCCTTTTATTGCTTATCAATATGCTAATGCTATAGCAGCATTTAAGGAATTAAAACTTTCCTCTGAAGATGATTTTGATACAAAGTTTTTAGATTTTCAAAATAGTATGTTTGATTTCTCTGATATAGATTGTTTGAGATTATTTGTGGTAGATAAGTTTTCCACTAAGTTAACAAAAGAACTCAATACAATTAAGAATGCAATTGTTATTTGTAAAGATGTAGAAGAGAAAACACTTAAGCAACTTAAAGATTTGGAGATGTATTTTGAAATTCCTAAACTTCAAGAATGGCAAATAGTTGATTACATGAAAGCAATGTGCCCAGGTCTCAATGAGTCTAAAATCAAATGGCTATGCTCTGTAGCAAACAGTGATATTTACAGACTTGACAATGAGATGAAGAAAATTTCTTGCTTTGATAAAAAGAGTCAGGATGATGTATTTGATATGATTGACTCAGATGATGGCTATAGTGACTTAACTGAACTTAAAATATTTGATTTAAGTAATGCTATCTGTGCAAGAGATGCTAGAGAAGTTGATAGAATCTTAAAAGATATAGATAACATTGATGTAGAAGCAGTTGGATTAATTACAATTTTAAGAAGACAATTTAAAGCAATTCTTCAAATTCAATTAGACAAAGATGCTACTGCTGAGAAACTAGGAATCAAACCTGTACAGTTCAATATTATGAAGAATAAGAATTGTAACAAGTTCAGTGATGAGAAGTTAAAGTCCATATATAAATTCTTAGTTGACTTTGATTATAAATTAAAGAATGGTGAATTAGACATTTCATCAAGCAGATTGATAGATTATATTATATGTGCTGTTATGTCCTAGGAGGATTACTATGAGTGATAAGATTAAAATTTTAAAAACAACTAAATGTGATACTAGAGCAATGGATTCTAATTTCACAATGTCTGATGTTCTCAGTGATTCTATTAAACACATCAGTGCTGTTATGTCTGTTGCTGAAGCACTAGCATACACCTTTATGGGAAGATGCTCACATCATGACTGGACTAAAATAGATAAAGAACATCTAAAAGATTATTATGATGCTCTTAAATCTAAGAAGGTTGGTGATGAGTTCAAGCAATTGAAATGGTATCAAGACCATGTCACTCTTGAAAGACACCATCCAGCAGACCATTGCTGTGAAGATATCAACTTATTAGATATATTAGAAATGTGTATAGATGTTGTTGTTGCAGGAAAAGCAAGAACAGGAAAAGTCTACACACCAGAAATAAGTGATGAGATTTTAAGAAAAGCATTAAATAATACTATTGCTTGGATATCGGATGCAGTAGAGGTTGTTGAAGGGGAACAAGAAGAAGCAGAAATCATCTCTAAGTTAACAGGAATATCTGAAAGTAAGGTTGAAGATGATATTGTGGATATTATGAATTGACATAATAATAAAAAAGTTGTATAATAAAATGAGAGGTATAAAATGAGAGTTTTACTTTGTGGAGATGTTCATTGGTCAACTTATTCATCTATCTTAAGAAGTAGGGGTGAGTATTTTTCTACTAGATTGGAATATCTTATTAAGTCCTTAAACTGGGTTGAAAAGATGGCAGATGAATACTCTTGTGATGAAGAAATTTTCCTAGGTGACTTTTTTGATAAACCAGAACTAAATGCAGAAGAGATAACTGCTTTAAGTGAGGTTGAGTGGTCTAAGAAACCTAGATTGAGACATTTTTTAGTAGGCAACCATGAAAGTGGTATGACATCTTTAGAATATAACTCAACACAAGTTCTTTATAACTTAGGTGCAGTTGAAGATGTCCCATATATTTACCCTCTAGATGATAAAACAGAGTTTCTATTTTTACCATACATTACTGAGGATAGTAGAAAACCTTTAAATGAATATCTTAAGAATAGAAGTCCTAATAAAAAAATGATTATACTTTCCCATAACGATATTAAGGACTATCGAATGGGGATGTTTATATCTAAAACAGGATTCAGTATTCAAGATATAGAAGATAATTGTGACTTATATATTAATGGTCACTTACATAATGGTGGTTGGGTTTCTCCTAGAAAAATTTTAAACCTTGGAAACCTTACAGGACAAAACTTTAGTGAAGATGCTTTTAAGTATGGACATCATATTGGTATTTTGGATACTGATACTTTAGAGATTGAATTTATTGAGAATCCATATGCCATGAATTTCTACAAATTGGAAATGAATGAAAGGGCAAATATTGGTCAATTAGAATTCTTAAAGGAGAATGCAGTTGTATCAATTAAGTGTGAGGAATCTCTTAAAGATACTCTTGAAAAAGAACTGAGAAATGTGAAATTGCTTTGCAGTAAGATTAGTTATTATGTAAAAGCAGATGATTTTACTTTAGAAGATGCTATTGAACAACTTCAAACAGTGGACCACTTAGAAAAATTTAAATTGTTTGTTTTAGAGAAGTTAGGGAAATCTGAAGTTGTGCTCTCTGAACTACAGGAGGTATGTAAGTAATGAAAATTGAAATCACTAATTCTTTCCTAAAAGATGTTACTAAGGCTCTTAAAAAAGAATCTCCTTTTCTCAATGGTTATGTAGAAATAGATAAAGTTTCTGTTGATTTATTTGATGAGCCAATGTATACCTTAAGAATAAGTTGGGGATGTGAAAAATTTGGAAAAGAAGAAATTCCTATGCATTACTCAACTGAATTAGAATTCTTTGAAAATGCTAGTATTGATTATATCAGAGGGATGTTTGCAACTGTAGTTATACAGGAGATGAAGAAGTCAGAAATATGATGATAAAATTTAAGTCAATTACATTACATCACTTTCTTAGTTTTGAAGAATCTGTTATCAATTTAGATGATAGAGGCTTTTGTCTGGTTAGTGGAATTAATAGAGATGTCAGAGATGCTGCCAAGTCTAATGGAAGTGGTAAATCCTCAATTTTTAATGCTATCAGTTTTGTTTTAACAGGAGAGACTTTACAAGGACTTAAAACAAATTTAGGAAATCTTTACTTTGATGATGGATGCTGGGTGTCTTTAGACTTTAATTTAGATGGCCATGACTATACTTTATTAAGAAGTAAAGATGATAGTAAATATGGAACTAATTTGAAAATTACTGTTGATGGAGTAGATAGAAGTGGTAAGGGTATTAGAGAATCTGAAGAAGTGCTTTCTCAACTTATGCCTGACATTACTTCTGAACTTATTGGTAGTGTTATTTTAATTGGTCAAGGCATGCCTAATAGATTTACAAATAATACACCAGCAAAGAGAAAGGAAATTCTTGAACATCTATCAAAATCAGATTACATGATTCAAGACTTAAAGAATAGAGTTGAAGCAAGAAGCATTGAATTAAGTAAAAAAGTTAGAGAGATAGAAGATAAGATTCTTGCTGATGAATCTAAATTTAAGGTATACAGTCAGCAATTAGAGTCTGCAAGAGCAGAATTGATAGAAGCATCTAAGCCAACTGACTATGATTCTCAAATATCTACCTTAAAGGCTGAATTAGATAAGTTAATTGATGAAGAAAGTAAAACTATATCTGATATTCAAAAGTTGACAGAAGAGGCTAAAAAGGCCAATGAAGAATACACTAAGATATATGAAGATAAACAAAATGCTGTCAAAACAGTTAGAGACCAGCATGATGAATATGTTGCAGAATTTAATGAAAGAGGAAGTGAGATTACTAAACACATCTTTGCTTTAACTAGTGAAATCTCTAGATTAGAATCCATTAAGGATGTGTGTCCAACATGTGGTCAAAAGATTCCTGGTGCAGTTAAGCCAGATACTTCTAAACAAAAATCAGAATTAGAAGAGTGGAGAAAGAAAGAATCAGACCTTAAAGCAGAGAAGAATGATGATAGTATTTTATATCAAAATGTTCTGACTGCAATTAATGAAAAGTTTGATGCAAGCATTGCTACTAGCAAAAAAACTTTTGATGACATTCAGTTACAAGTAGGTAAATTGAATGGTACACTTACTACAATTACTGGAAATAAAACCCTAGTAAGTACAACTATAACAAACATTAATAATATAAAGTCTAATCATGAAAATAATATCACTAGAATACAAGGAAGTATTTCTGAGTTAAATAATAATGTTACTTCATTAGAAATTAGTATTAAGTCTGAAAAAGAGGCACTAGATGATTTAAATAAACATTTAGATATTATTTCTAAAATGAATACATATTTAAAGAGAGACTTTAGAGGATTCTTGTTATCTGATATTATTGAGTACATCAGTAAAAAGTCAAAAGAATATTGTGCTAAGATATTTGGTACTGATGAGATTGTGTTTTCTCTAGATGGTAATAACATTGAAATTTCATATCTGAAGAAAGAATATGAAAATTTATCTGGAGGAGAAAAACAAAGGGTTGACCTTGTTATTCAATTTGCAATTAGAAGCCTTTTAGTTAATTACTTAGGATTTAATTGCAATATATTAGTACTAGATGAAATTACAGATAATTTAGACAGTGTGAGTTGTGATAAGGTTCTTGACTTCATTGCTGATGAATTAAGTACAATTGATAGTGTGTTTATTGTATCTCATCATGCATCAGAGTTGGGAATTCCAACTGATTCTGAAATAGTAGTAGAGAAGGATGTGAGAGGGGTGAGTAATGTTATATAATAAGCCTAAAGATTTAAAATATGTAGATATGTGTAAAGAGTTTGATGAAGAATTTTATTCAGGTAAAGATGTGAGAAATGATAGTAAACTCTTTAAATACATGTATCTAGTTTATTACATGTTTGCTAGTAAGGCACATCTGTTTAGTAATATGGATGATTATGACAAGTATGCCCAATATGCTGCAAGTACTATCTATAGAAGATATTTAAAGAAAGAGAGAGAGGGAGAAAAAATTAAATCCCTTAAAAACTATGCTGAAACAACTTTCAGACATCTTAAAACTTCCTTTCAAAAGGAGGAGTTCAATAGAGTTGTAGGAGCAGGTTATGATGATGAAGAAGCAGAGGCAATGGGGAAATATATGCTATCTGCAATTCAGCCATCTTATGCAGAAGATTTATATGAGGATATGCAAAATTTACTTGCAATATTCCCAAAGACTGTTTATAAGGTTATTAAGCAGTCTCCCTATAGACATGATAAATTAATGTGTAAAAGACTGTATATTTCTTGTTTACTAACATTTATCAGTTCAATTACTTTATGTGCTGAGAATGCTAAGAAATTAGAAAGGAAGGCAGATAAAGAAGGTATTGATGAAAGTAAAATTGATACCTACTACTGTAGACTTCTTAATAAAGAAAAAGATAAACCAGCAGTGCTTTGGAAATTAGATGATAAGTATGCTGATTATGTAAAAGTATTAACAAATAAAGCAAGATATTTACTAAATAATAAAATATCAGATACAAAAAATAAGTATGTGCTTCCTGATGACGCTGTAGAAGCAGTGATGTCAAACTTATATAAAGAAGTTTATGGAAGTGGTTCTGAGGAGGAATACTAATGAAAAGCAACATTGTTAAAAGTTTAAATGAAATGAATGAGAAAGATATTTACTCAATGATGCTCTTTGCTTTATTCAAATTGAGTAATAACCCTAAATACTCTACTTTAAGTGAGTTAGTTTATTTAGTAGATAAAGAAAGTTTATTGAGACTTATCTCAGTATTTGAAGGGATTACAATTACTATTCCTAAATTAACTGAATTTAAAACATTAGTGTCTGCTTTGGAACTTTATCAAATGGTCAATTTAGAAAACATGGACTTTAAGACAGCCTTAAAACAAGTTAAAACTGAAGATGTCTTTGAAGGTGAAATTAAGCAAACATACTTTGCAATTTGTGAAGTCTTACAAGATTATGACTTCAGTAGTGGAAACTAATATGTTAAAAGACATAATAAGTGAACTTAAGCATTACTTGTATAATATTCCTACAAGAGAGCAAACATTAGGGGTATGTATAAAAGATAAGTTAGACAAGTCTTATGATAATTATGCTACTAACTTAGAGAAGACTTACAAGTATTTGTTATATAGAAGCAATATAAAAGTATTAAAGACCATTGATAGAGAACAAAAGAAAGCATTAAAAGAAGAAGAAGAAGATTGGGAGGATGATGATTATGGAGAATAAATTAAATGAAACTAGAAATATAATTGAAGGACTTTCTGTTTTAACTTCAATTAATGCTAAGGTGTTTAATAAGTTATCAGACTTAGCAATATATTGTATTACAGATGAAGTTAATGACTCCAATTTATCTGATGTAAAGTTAACATCTATTGACATTGGAATTGGCATTCTTAATATCTTTGAAGATGGTGATAAAGTAAAGTATGGCTTTGTTCCAAGTGCTAAATTAGAAGAGGGTGTAAAGAACACAATCATTAGAAAAGAGAATGCACTTGAAGTGGTTGTTGAAAGTACTTTAAAGAACAAGTTAGTAAATACTTATAAAGAATTAGTGTAATATGGAAAAAGAAAATTTACCAGCAAAAGATACAGAATTAGTTGAAAAATCTCCTAGTGAAAATCTTCCTGAAGTTGTTGAGGAGACTCCTATAACTCTTGCAAATGAGCCAAGAGAAATTTTAGGTGAAATCAAAAAAGCAGAAACTAAAGAAGAGTTAGAAAGCCTAGAAGAAATTTTTAAACTGAGCATGGCCAAGAAAGAATTGGCAAGGGTAGCAACTCAAAGTGAACTTATGGATAAGATTCTAGAACAGGCCAAGAATAGGGTTGATAGGGCTGGTGAACTATCTAATAAGGAACTATTGGATTATTATAATGCCTTTGATAACATTGTAAGCAGGTCAACATCTAGACCTAAGAAAGAGGATACAGTGTCTCCTGTACAAATAACCAAGAATGATGTAACCATTAATATGGACTCAACAGGATTAAATAGAGAAGGGCAGAATAGAGTACTAGAAGTACTTAATGATATTATATCACAAGTAAATGCAAATAACATCCCTGATGGAGATGAAGTAATAGATGCAGAGTCAACTGAAGAGTCAGAGGAAAGGAAAGTTGAAAATGACTAGAGTAGAAATTTTAGAAAAGATTGATGCCTTAAAAGAAATTAGAGGTGTATTAACTAAAGATGATTTATTTGAGATTGGTATGATGCATAGAAACTTACCTACTGCTCAAAAGGATTGGACTTGGTTGTGTGAAGTTACAGGGTGGGAAAGTAGTGCAGAAGCATATAGAAGTTATGTTAAAAGTAGAATGAAGAGAGAAAATATTCTTCCTGTTGCTATCAATGCTCCTGCTGTTGAAGGAGCAGATTTAGATAAACTCACAATTCAAAAGCATGAAATTTATAAGGAAACTCAAAAACTTAGAGATGAAAGAACTAATCTTAATAAGACATTGAGAGATGAAGCAAGAATTGAAAGATTTAAAGAAGTTCTTACAGATGCTGTTTCTAAACTTCCAGAACTTCCTAAAGTTGAATACACAGGAGATGCAGATGATTCTGGTTTCATGTTCTTAAGTGGAGCAGAGGCCATTGCTATGTTAAGTGATTTGCATATTGGCATGGAAATTGATTCATACTGTAATACCTATAATCTTGATATTGCAGCCAAAAGACTTGGTAAGTGGGTTAAAGATGTCATTAAATACTGTCAATTAAATAGTGTTGTCAGACTTAATGTTGTAAACTTAGGAGACCTTGTTAGTGGAATCATTCATGAAAGTATTAGATTACAACAAGAGTTTGATGTAGCAACTCAAGTTATGCAGGCTGGTGAACTATTAGCCCAAGCATTGGTTAAGTTACAAGAGGCTGCTCCTGAAGTTATTTATAGAAGTTGTACTGATAATCATTCCAGATTTACTCCAGACAAGAATCAACACCTTGAAAAAGAATCCTGGTGTAAATTAATTGATTGGTTCTTAACTGTTAGATTACAAAGCACCAACATTAAAATGGTTAATGATAACTTATCAGACTCATTAGGAAAATTCTACTTAATGAATGGAAAAACAGTTATGTTTGCTCATGGTCATTTAGATAAACCTAACAGCAGTTTCCAAAACTTTATTGGGGCCACTGAAGAATATGTTCACTATGTATTGTTAGGTCACTATCATTGTGAGAAAACAAAGTACTTCCAAAACATGAAAGTATTAATTAATGGTTCTATTTGTGGTACAGACCCTTATGCAGAAAGCATTAGAAAATACACAAAGCCAGCACAAACTTTGTTAGTGTTTGATGATGATAATTTAATTAATTATAGTATTAATCTTGACATTAAATAATAAAAAGGGGTATAATATAATACATGTTAGAATATAAGAAGTATCAGCACATAGAAAAATTAGGCTCTGGAGAAGTAGAAGGTATCTTAAATGGTACTTGCTATTTATTCTATAAAATTGATGGTACAAATGCCTGTGTGTGGTATAGTGAATTAGATGCTACATTACACTTTGGCTCTAGAAATAGACAATTAAGTCTTGATAATGATAATTCTAATTTTATGAGTATGATGACTAAGGAGCCTAGATTAAAACCAGTTTACTCTGATTTACTTAATTTCTTATGTAAAAATAAAAATTTAATTGTTTATGGTGAATGGCTAGTGCCTGTTAATATTAAGAGATATAGAGATGATGCCTGGAAACAGTTTTATGTATTTGATGTGTATGATTCACTTACTGATACATATTGGAATTATGAAGACTATAAAAAAGTGTTTGATGAAGAATATCCTAATATTAAATATATCCCACTTATCTGTAAACTAGAGAATCCTACTGAAGAAGATATTAAATCCCATTTAGAAGAAACAGGGAATTTCTTAATTAGCACAGGTGTAGGAGAGGGCATTGTCATTAAGAACTACAATTACATAAATAAGTATGGAAGAAGAACTTGGGCAAAAGTTTTAACTGAGGATTTTTTGAGTAATAAAAAAGAAAATAGACAATCAAAAAAAGTTGCTCAGGAGGCAGGAGAATCTGTTGAAAGAGACATTATTAAACTCATGACAGTTGACCATGTACTTAAAGAAAAAGCAAAAGTTATGGAAAACAGACAATCAGATACTTGGGAAAGTAAATTCATTCCTGAACTTCTTAACAGAGCATTTACTGAGTTCTTTAGAGATAATTGGGAAATTATCTTGAAGAAATTTCATAACCCAACAATTAATTTTCAAGTACTTAAGAAATATTCAGATGAGTTTGTTAAGTCAATTATTCTATAGGAGAAGTGTATGGCAAAAAAGCATTTAATACAATATTATTTAGAGCAACAAAGCATTTACTTTGATATGATAAATGATATCAAGGACATTGATAAAGATTATAAAGATGGTCTCATTGATTCAGAAAGATACTCTCAATTGATGGAATTATTACAACCTGATATCAAAATTGCTAAAGATAATTATGAAAGATTATCTTATGT
>OCTW013386047.1_pt1 | contig 56103 bp, 50 predicted proteins | sample 1539671 | NCBI WGS metagenome assembly OCTW01 (sample SAMN02144230, study PRJEB22623) | gut metagenome | biome: sheep rumen | host: Ovis aries | place: New Zealand | reverse complement strand
GTACTGCAATGCAATGCGGGAGAGTAGGTAGCCGCCTCCTTTTAAAGTAGAGTCCGAATGAACAATAGTTCGTTCGGACTTTTTTTGTTCCTTCCCCTTTAAACTTAGATTTTTGCTGTAATTCAGTTATGTGACCATTTAAGTTAACTCCTATTTCTGTTTTTTCATGGATCTTAATTATATAGTGGAAAAAATGACTAATTTAAAATGTAAAAATGATTTATTAAAATGTTAAAGTAATAATTGTTTACATAGCAAGTGATGGAAATTAACTATCTTTATTGATTATCAATTAGTTATAAATAATCTTTAATGACTTAATAAACCTAAAAAGGTTTTTTTTTCTCGTTTTTTTTTAGTACCTTTGCAAAAGTTAATCGGAAATGTGACTTTATTGTGCTAAATCTTAATTATATAAAGTCTTGAAATACTTGATTTGTTGTTCAGTATTTCGGTTTCCATAAAGCAAATAATAATGAGTAAATTCTTAGAAGTAATTTTTATCAGTTTATGTACATTTTTGTTTTGTCCCTCAATTGCCTGTGCTAGTGTAGATATAGCTTCAACTAATACGAATACAACAAGCTCTACACAAAGTTCTTCAGAAGTTCCTGCAGGAAGGTATGACTGGAATTCTGTTATGGATGCAATAATAGAGGTTGAGAGTGGTGGTAATAATAGAGCAAGAAGTGGCAGCTCTGCGGGTCCAATGCAAATTACACCAGTGTTAGTTAGGGAATGTAATAATATACTTCGGAAAAAGAATAGCAAAAAGAGATTTAAGTTGTCTGATCGTTTTAGTGTCGCCAAATCGAAAGAGATGTTTCTTCTTATTCAGGAGGTTTTTAATCCTTTAAATAGTATAGAGAAGGCTATAAGATCCTGGAATGGTGGTGTCCATTATAGTGTGAAACGAACTCAGCAGTATTTGAATAAAGTTCTTGAAAAAATGAGATAAGAAAAAATCCGTTTAATCTAAATGATTAAACGGATTTTTTCTTATCTCATTTTTTTCATAGTCTTCTATATAGATGCTTGTGTTAATGTTCATTCAATTCTTTAGTTAAGAAGACATTTAATCTTTTATGCTTTCGGATTAACATTTCATGTTTGCAATAAGCATGTAATGGAATAAGATCGTGTATTGTTATTATTTCTCTGTTATGTTTTGCGTTCTTTTGCTAAGAGGTATGGTTATCAAGAGAGAACAAAGAAAGATTTTGATTCTTATTAATTTTGGCTTAAAATAAAAAAAGTTGATAACTAATCGTTACCAACTTAATTGAGTTGCGGAGGCAAGACTCGAACATGCGACCTCCAGGTTATGAGCCTGGCGAGCTACCAACTGCTCCACTCCGCGATATTTAATTTATTATGCTTATCATTTCTGATTTGCGGTTGCAAAGGTAGTGTATTTTTCTGTAACTAGCAAATAAAACTGTGATATTGTTTAATAATTAACACTAGTTAACTAAATGATAGCTATATTGGTTTACAAATTGCTGTTTTTTTCTATTTTTTCCCAGTTTCTCACGTTTATCATGTACAATGTTTCTACGAGTGTTTTAAAAATCTATTTAAATACTTCATTAAAAAATGAGATATTTGTCTTATTTATTTGTTTAATTCAAATAATTCGAGTACTTTTGCACACAATAATTTCTATGTGCAATTAAATGACGGAGGAATCTTAGAATGTCAATATCAAAAACCAGACAGAAACTGGTAGATGTTGCCAGACAACTTTTCGCGAAAAATGGGTTGAACAATACAACCATGAATGATATAGCTGTCGCTTCAGGCAAAGGTCGCCGAACACTTTATACGTATTTCAAAAGCAAGGAAGATGTATATTATGCTGTGATTGAGTCAGAGCTAGAGCGCTTGTCTGATAAGCTAGATGAGGTTGCTGCTAAAAAGATACGTCCACAGGATAAGATTATTGAACTCATCTATACCCATTTAAGTATGATTAAGGAGACTGTTGTTCGTAATGGAAACTTAAGGGCTGAATTTTTCAGAAATATATGGATGGTAGAAAAAGTGAGGAAAAATTTCGATGAGGATGAAATTGAACTTTTTCGTAAGGTCTATTCCGATGGGAAAAATGATGGTGAGTTTGATATAGAAAATGTTGATCTTGTAGCAGATATTACTCATTATTGCATTAAAGGACTTGAAGTTCCCTTCATTTATGGACGTTTGGGTCATGGACTAACGGAGGAAAGCAGTAAGCCGCTGGTGGCTAAAGTGGTTTATGGAGCTTTAGGGAAGGTAAGTACTAAATAATTACTTTTTTATAAAACAAATTATTTATAAACATAAAAAATAACAAAATGGGATTATTAACAGGTAAGACAGCTCTTATTACAGGTGCTGCACGTGGTATCGGCAAGGCTATTGCTTTGAAGTTTGCTCAGGAAGGTGCTAACATTGCTTTCACAGATCTCGTTATCGATGAAGAGCATGGTGGCTTGGAAACAGAGCGTGAGATTGCTGCTTTGGGCGTAAAGGCTAAAGGTTATGCTAGTAACGCTGCAGACTTTGCTCAGACTGAAGAAACTGTTAAGGCTGTAAAAGAAGAATTTGGTTCAATTGATATCTTGGTTAACAATGCAGGTATCACTAAAGATGGTTTGATGCTTCGTATGTCAGAGGCTCAGTGGGATGCCGTTATAGCAGTAAACTTGAAGAGTGCATTTAATTTCATTCATGCATGTATACCATTCATGATGCGTCAGCGTAGTGGTAGCATTATTAATATGGCATCAGTTGTTGGTGTTCATGGTAATGCTGGTCAGGCTAATTATGCTGCTTCTAAGGCAGGTTTGATCGCCTTAGCTAAGAGTATTGGCCAGGAGATGGGTCCTAAGGGTATTCGTGCTAATGCTATTGCTCCAGGTTTCATTGATACTGCAATGACTCAGGCTTTACCTGATGATATTCGTAAAGAATGGATTAGTAAAATTCCTCTTCGTCGTGGTGGTAATGTTGAGGACATTGCTAATACTGCAGTTTACTTGGCTTCTGATCTTTCTAGCTATGTATCTGGTCAGGTTATCCAGGTTGATGGTGGTATGAATATGTAATACATGCAAGTCGTTTACGAAGATAATCATATCATTATTGTCTCTAAAAAGAGTGGTGAAATCGTACAAGGTGATAAAACTGGCGATGAACCACTATCTGAGATAGTAAAAAAGTATATCAAGGAGAAGTACCACAAGCCAGGGAATGTTTTTCTTGGCGTGGTACATCGCCTTGATCGTCCTGTTTCTGGCCTTGTTGTTTTTGCTAAAACTTCCAAGGCTTTATCTCGACTGAATCAGATGTTTCGTGATAGTAACGTTCACAAGACGTATTGGGCTATCACGAAAAATGTGCCTAAAAATCCTGAAGGGACACTAATCAATTGGATTACACGTAATGAAAAGCAAAATAAAAGTTATGTGTATGATAAGGAAGTGCCTCATTCTAAAAAGGCAGTTCTCAGTTATAAGCTAATAGGTCATACTGATAATTACAGTTTATTGGAAATTCATCTTATGACTGGTCGTCATCATCAGATTAGATGTCAATTGGCTCATATGGGATGTCCTATTAAGGGAGATCTTAAATATGGTGCTTCTCGTAGTAATCCCGATGGTAGTATTTCGTTGCTTTCTCGTTTTGTAGAATTCGTACATCCAGTTTCTAAAGAAACGATAAAGGCAACAGCTCCTCTCCCTGACGATAACTTATGGCAATCAATTGCTCCGAAACATTAGAATAAGACATTTTTCTTATTCTAATATTTCGTTTTTATCAATTTTTTTACTTACTTTGCATTATTACGGGATAAAATTCCTATTTAAGTGCATGGTATGAAGAAAATTTGGAAATGGATATTGGTAATAGTACTGACACCTTTTATCCTATTTACTATAATTACACTTTTATTCTATTTTCCTCCATTTCAGAATTGGGTGGCAAATAAGGTAGCCTCAGTAGCTTCTGAAAAAACAGGGATGGAAATTTCTGTTGGTCATGTTAGTTTAGAGTTCCCGCTTGATTTAGCTGTAGAGAACTTTAAAATGATTGAGCAGAATGATTCCCTGCCTCAAGTTAAGGATACGGTTACTGATGCTTCTAAGTTGGTAGCTCGGATACAATTGCTTCCTCTTCTGAAAAGTCAGGTGGAGGTTGATGAATTACGTTTGCAGCAAGTTAAGCTTAATACAACACACTTTATTCCCGATGTTAGAATAAAAGGTGTTGTGGGAGAATTATCTCTTGTAAGTCATAATATAGATTTGACGAAAGAAACGCTTCGTTTAAATGATGCTCAGCTCTTAAACTCTCAGTTGAATGTTGTTCTGAGTGATACAGTTCCGCCCGATACAACACCGAGTAAGAATTTTTGGAAGCTTTTTATAGATCAGGTACATGTGCAGAAGTCTGGTGTAACTGTTCATATGCCTGGGGATACCATTCAAGTAAAGGCTTATTTAGTTGATGCACTCGCCCAAAAAGGATTTTTGGATTTAAAGAAGAGTATTTATCAGGTAGGCCAATTGGACGTGCAAGACGGACATGTTCAATACGATAATCGTTTTAAAGTGCATACCCAAGGACTTGATGTGAATCATATAGATTTGAATAATCTTCAGTTAGGGGTTGACTCTTTTTATTATCAAGCACCTCTTTTACGTTTGAAAATGCGTAAGGCGAGTTTTCGGGAAAAAAGTGGTATAATCTTGAGTAAGTTTACAGGTCCATTGATGCTTGATTCGACAAAAATTCTTTTACCAGAATTAGAACTTCGTACACCTGAATCTTCGCTTCAAGCGAATGTTGCCTTGGATCTTAATACTTTTGACGATAAGAATCCAGGAAAATTACACGCTATAGTTCATGGTACTTTTGGTAAGCAAGATTTGATGCGTTTTATGGGTTCAATGCCAGTAGCTTTCCGTAGGGGATATCCTAATGAACTGTTGACAATCAACGGAACTGTTGATGGCAATATGAAGAAGGTTAATTTGTATGGATTGAATATTAAATTACCTTCTGCATTTAATATCCAAACAACAGGATGGCTAAAAAGGTTGGATAATATTGATCGTTTGCAGGCTCATTTGCAATTGGATGCGAAAACCTATCGGATGGGATTTGTGACGAATATGTTGGACAAGTCGCTTACGAGCATACTGAATATTCCATATGGAATCCATATTAACGGACTATTTGATATGGCTAGTAAACAGATATCTACTCGTTTTATAGCTAAACAAGGTGGAGGTAGTGTCAATGCAGATGCGGCAATTAGTTTAAAAACGATGACTTATCGGGCTAATTTACGTGCGAGTCGTTTTCCTGTGCAACATTTTATTCCTAATCAGGGTTTACATCCATTTACAGGATACATAACAGCTAGAGGCTCAGGTACGGAATTCTTGTCGCCACGTACCCGGCTTTATGCTAAAGCGACAGTTCAGAAATTTCAGTATGGTGGATATAATCTAGACCATATAAATGCTGTTGCTCATCTTGGAAACGGAAAAATTCATGCAGATATCAATAGTAAAAATAATCTCCTGGATGGAATAATATCTCTAGATGCTCTTCTTAATTTGAAGCATATCAAGGGAACTTTTACTGCAGATATTCGTAAAGCAGATTTATATCATTTGCATTTGGTCAAGAGTCCTTTGGTTACATCTCTTTGTGGGCATGTTGATTTGAGTACGAATTTGAAGGATTATTATCAGGTGCAAGGGTTAGTAAGTGATATCACCTTTAGAGAAGGTAAAAAGAGCTTACGCCCTGATGATATTGTTATGGATGTCTTGACACGTCGTGATACTACACATGCGGTAATAGATTGTGGTGATTTTCATCTCAATATGAATGCTCAGGGTGGTTATCAGAGATTAATGAACTTGGGGAATCGCTTAATGGTTGAAGCGCAGAGACAACTGAAAAACAGAACAATTGACCAACTGCGCCTTCGACGTCAATTGCCTTATGCACATATCTATCTGAAGAGTGGTAAGGAAAATTTCTTTATAAAGGCACTTTCTCGCTATGGTTATAAGTTTAAAATGGCTGATATTCAGCTTGAATCATCACCTATATTAGGCCTGAATGGTAATTTGGCAATTGATTCTTTAATAGCAGATAGTGTACAGTTGGATACATTGCGATTAGCTTTACGTTCTGACAGTAGTACGATATATTATGAAGGAATGGTAAGAAATGGTCCGACGAACCCTCAGTATGTATTTAAAGCCCTTTTTGATGGTAGAATAAATACGACAGGTACTAGTCTAGTTGCCAAAATTTTTGATCGGGATAACAGACTTGGGTTTGATTTAGGACTTAATGCTTCTATGGAGCATAAGGGCATTAAATTGAGTATTTTTGGTGATGACCCGGTGCTTGGATATAAGAAATTCGGATATAATAGTGATAACTACGTATTCTTGGGCGATGATAGGCGCTTGTCTGCTAACATGGTACTGAAGTCAGACGACGGAATGGGTATCCAACTGTATACAGATGATGAAAATTCGGAAGCGTTGCAAGACTTGACAGTGGGAATAACCAAACTTGATTTACATAATTTGTTAGCCGTTATTCCATATATGCCTGATATATCAGGTATAGCTAATGGTGATTTTCATATTATTCAGACCAAGGACAAATTATCCGTTTCGTCATCCGTAACCGTAGACCAGATGAGTTATGAGCATTGCAGCATGGGTAATGTCGGTACAGAATTTGTATATATGCCAAAAGCAGATGGAACTCATGTCGTAGATGGTATATTGTTGAGCGAAGGAAACGAAGTTGGCATCTTAAAAGGTTCTTATCAGTCTAAAGGTGAGGGTTATCTTGATGCAGAATTGACAATGGATAGATTGCCAGTCTCAATGATTAATGGTTTTATACCAGAGCGTATTGTAGGTTTACGAGGTTATGGTGATGGCTCTTTAAGTATAAAAGGTTCATTAAGTAGACCTGATGTAAATGGAGAAATATATTTAGATTCTTGCTATCTTTATAGCGATCCATATGGTGTAGAAATGCGTTTTGCCAATGACCCTGTTCGTATAGTAGGCAGTAATTTGCTTTTTGAAAATTTTGAGATGTTTGCCAATAATAATAATTCGTTGAACATTTCAGGAAATTTAGATTTCTCAAATCTGGACAGAATGATGATGGATGTCAGAATGAGAGCAGAAAATCTTCAATTGATTAATGCAAAAGAAAACGTACGTTCAATGGCTTATGGAAAAGCATTTGTGAATTTTTATGGTATGATGAATGGTCCTGTATCTAATTTGAAGATGCGAGGAAAACTTGATGTGTTGGGGAATACTGATATGACATATGTCTTGAAAGAATCAGAACTTGCTACTGATAATCAGATGGCTGATTTGATTAAGTTCACTAATTTTAAAGACTCTATTCCAGAAACTGTAGAAAAACCTAAGCTTGAAGGATTAGATATGTCAATGAGTATATCTGTAGATGAGTCAGCCCATATACATTGTACTCTTAATGAGGATAAGACGAATTATATAGATTTGCAAGGCGGTGGTGATCTTAGAATGAGCTACAATCCAATAGAAGAATTGACCCTGACTGGTCGATATACTTTGAATAGTGGTGAGATGAAATATTCTTTGCCTGTAATTCCATTGAAAACATTTCATATTCAAGAAGGTAGCTTTATCGAGTTTACTGGAGATGTGATGAATCCAACTTTGAATATTACTGCTACAGAAAATGTGAAATCTAATGTGGCGTCTAGTTCAGGTGATGAGCATACTGTAGATTTTATCTGTGGTGTTAAATTAACAAAGACTTTGGCAAAACCAGGTGTACAGTTTATCATTGAAGCTCCAAATGATATGACCGTACAGGATGAACTGAACACCCTGACAGAAGAAGGACGAAGTAAAGTAGCAATTACGATGTTGGCATCAGGTATGTATTTATCAGATGGTAATACCACTTCATTCTCGATGAATAGTGCGTTGACGTCTTTCTTGAATTCGCAGATTAATAATATTACCGGTACAGCACTTCGAAGTATGGGGCTTGATTTAGGTATGTCAGTTGATAATACAACTAATTCCGCAGGATTAGTCCATACTGATTACAGTTTTAAATTCTCTAAGAGATTTTTGAATAACAGGTTAAGTGTTATTGTTGGCGGAAAAGTCTCGACAGGAGCAAATATGGATCAGTCAGGAAGTCAGAATAACTTTTTCGATGATGTAGAGCTACAATATCGTTTGGGTACTGCGTCTAGTAAGTATGTTACGTTATTCTACAAGAATAATGTATATGATTGGTTGGAGGGGCAGATAGGAGAATACGGTGTAGGTTTTCTATGGCGAAGAAAGCTAAACAGCTTTAAAGACCTTTTGCGTTTTAAATCAGAACCAAATACGAATATGATGATGCCTAATCGTAAAGATACGATTAAAATAAAGTTAGACAATCATGAAGCAAAATAGTATATTTCAAATAGTATCATTAATGATTGTATGTGGAGTATTGCTATTCATACAGTCATGCTCTTCTACCAGTGCCATTCCTGAAGGAGAACAATTGTTTACGGGGTTGAAAAAAATAAAATATGTAAACTATGAGCCAGGAATTCATGCTGATGAGACGATGCTGGAAATGGAATCGGTTTTGGCATCAGCACCTACTGGCGCCTTCATGGGGAGTAGTTATTATCGCACACCTTTCCCGATAAGACTTTGGGTGTGGAATGCTTTTGCAAATTCCAAGGGAGGTATAGGAAAGTGGTTAGCTAAGTCTTTTGGCTCTAAGCCAAAATTGTTGAGCCAAGTAAATCCATTGTTACGTGCTCAGGTAGCCCAACAGCAATTGCAGAAATTCGGTTATTTTAATGGAAAAGTATCTTTTGAAAATGTCACCGAGCACAATCCGAAACAAGCAAAGATAGCCTATACTGTAGATATGGGACATTTGTGGACTTTAGATACGGTGTCTTATAAGAATTTTCCTCTTCAGACGGATAGTCTGATTCATAGTTCTATGCAGGAGACACTTTTGCATAAAGGTGATGCTTTCGAAGTAGCCACTTTAGAGGCAGAAAGACTTCGCATTGCCAATTTATTCAGAAATCATGGATATTATTATTATGAAGAAAGTGATGCAAAATATTTGGCAGATACAGTGAATACTCCGGGAAAGGTGCAACTTAGATTTCAGATGGTTGATAGCATTAGTGAGCGAGCTTCTCATCCATGGTATATTGGTAAGATTGCAATCAACTTTAAAAAGCAGTTTATGGAATCATTAGATAGTTCGCGAAGTTTTAGAAATTTAATTATTAATTATAATGGAAAGCGTCCTCCTTTGCGTGCTGGTGTCATTTTAAGTGGAGTCAATTTACGTTCACGTAAATTATATAGTTATGAAGATGAAGATGCTTTAAAGCAGCGTTTGCAGTCTTTGGGCTTATTTAGTTATACTAATTTACAGTTTACTCCACGAGATTCTAGTTTGAACTGTGATACACTGGATGTGAATCTAGATTTAATATTTGATAAACCTTATAGTTTTTATATAGAAGGTAATGCCAAAGGGAAGACTACAGGTAGAGTCGGACCTCAATTGGTTATGGGTTTAACGAAGCAGAATGCGTTCCGAGGAGGAGAAGTTCTTGATATAAGCGCTAATGGTTCGTATGAATGGCAAACAGCGCATCAAAATGAAAATTCTTCGTCTAAGATGAATTCTTACGAATATGGAGCAGCTGTTTCGCTTACGATGCCGAGATTATTGACACCTTGGAGTTTATTTGTAGGTAGCAGAAAAGGAGTTAGACGTCGTAGGCACCATTATTATGGTGTGCCATCAACAACGCTTAAGGTGGCAACGAATATACTTAATCGTGCAGATTATTTTAAGCGTCATGTTGTATCGGGTGAATTAACTTATGAGTGGGCAAATTCAGAAACATCTCGTCATTCTTTTACTCCGCTAAGTATTTCTTACCAGTATATGAATGATAAGACTCAGGCTTTTGATAGTCTATTATCTTTGAATCCTTATTTGCAAATCTCAATGCGTGATCAGTTTGTTCCCAAAATGAGTTACACGTATAGCTATCGAAGTCCAAGCAAATACCAGAATCCTATAACTTGGTCTACTACGGTCAGTGAGGCAAGTAATATCCTTTCTGGTTTTTATGTGTTGTTTGGTGAAAAATGGAATACAACAAATAAGACCATGTTTAAAAATCCTTATGCGCAGTTCTTAAAACTTGAAACGGATTTTGTGAAGCAGTGGAAGGTAGGAGAGTCATCAACACTGGTTGGACACTTTAATGTCGGTGCAATTTGGAGTTATGGAAATGCCACACAGGCTCCTTATTATGAACAGTTTTATGTAGGTGGAGCTAATAGTATACGTGCATTTAATGTCAGAAGTATCGGACCAGGAAAGTATGCACCTGCAGATGGACGATTTTCTTATATAGATCAAACTGGTGATATAAAATTGTTGGCTAATTTGGAATATCGACCTCAATTATTTGGCAGTTTATATGGTGCAATATTCTTGGATGCAGGTAATGTGTGGGCATTACATTCTGATGATGCTAGACCAGGAAGTACTTTTGCCTTAAAAGACTTTGCCCGACAGATAGCTGTTGGCACAGGTATAGGATTACGATACGATATCGGTATGTTTGTATTGAGACTTGATTGGGGTATTGGTCTTCATGTTCCTTATCAAACAGAAAAGTCAGGATTTTACAATGTCAGTAGCTTTAAAAATGCGCAAAGTATTCATTTAGCAATCGGATATCCTTTCTAAAAATTATCATAGGATAGTTGTTCTCTTCGGATAAAATGATTACTTTTGCATGACAAAGAATTATTTCAACTATAAAGTATAAAAATATGAAACCTACTTTGGTATTACTCGCTGCCGGTATGGGCAGTCGTTATGGAGGCCTCAAGCAGTTAGATGGTCTTGGACCTAATGGTGAAACTATCATGGATTACTCTATTTACGATGCTATTCAAGCTGGTTTTGGAAAGATCGTATTTATTATTCGTAAAGATTTCGAAGAGCAATTCCGCACGCAAGTTCTTTCAAAATATGAAGGTCATATTCCTGCAGAAGTATGTTTTCAAGCTTTGGATGCACTACCTGACGGTTACTCAGTACCAGAGGGGCGTACCAAGCCATGGGGTACTAACCATGCAGTCTTAATGGCTAAAAATGTAGTAAAGGAACCTTTCTGCGTTATCAATTGTGATGATTTCTATAATCGTGATTGTTTCAAGGTAATTGGTAAGTTTTTGGCAGATCTTCCTGAAGGTGCTAAGAATACTTATGCAATGGTAGGATTCCGTGTAGGTAACACTTTGTCAGAAAATGGTACAGTATCACGTGGTGTATGTTCTAAGGATGAAGCGGAACATTTGACAACAGTAGTTGAGCGTACAGAAATAGAGCGTAAGGAAGATGGTAAGGTAGCATATAAAGATGAGAATGGTGAGTGGGTATCTATAGCAGATAATACTCCTGTTTCTATGAATGTATGGGGCTTTACTCCAGATTATTTTGAATATAGTGATGCCTTCTTCAAGGAATTCTTGGATGCTCCTGAGACCAAAACCAATATCAAGGCAGAGTACCTTATCCCATGGGTTGTTAATAAGTTGATCAACGATGGTACTGCGACCGTAAAGGTTCTTGATACTACAAGTAAATGGTTTGGTGTGACCTACTCAGAAGATCGTCCAAGTGTTGTAGCTAAAATTCAGCAGTTGGTTGACGAGGGAGTTTATCCTAATAAGCTCTTTTAATTGTTGATGGATATTAATATTCTTACAGATACAGAAGCTGCTATGCTCCAAGAGTTGATAGCAGCTTCAAATCATATTGTTATTTGTGGACATAAATCTCCAGATGGTGATGCAATGGGTGCATGTCTGGGGTGGAGAGAATATCTTTGTTCCTTAGGCAAGGATGCTGTAGTAGTACTTCCAGATGCTTATCCCGACTTTTTACATTGGTTACCTAATTCTGAGAAGATAGTAAGGTTTGATAAAAATCAGGAAAGGGCAACAAAACTCTTCCAAGAAGCAGATTTAGTTTGTTGTCTTGATTTTAATGCACCTAATAGAGTCGAGGATATGGAGAAAGCCTTGCTTTCTTCTCCTGCTAAAGTTTTGGTTGTAGATCATCATCTGCAACCTTCGTTTGACGATGCTTCTTTAGTAGTGTCTCGTCCGGAAGCAAGTAGTACTTGTGAGCTGATTTTTAGGCTCGTGTGGCAGCTTGGTGGTTTTGAATCGATGTCGCGTAAGTGGGCAAGTTGCATATATTGTGGCATGATGACAGACACAGGCGGCTTTACCTATAATAGTACAGACCCTATTATATATTTTATTATAGGCGAATTGCTGACCAAGCATATCGATAAAGACAAAATTTATAGAAATGTCTTTAATAATTACAGCTCATGGGCTATGCGCTTTCGCGGCTATATTATGAGCCAAAAATTAAATGTATTGGATGATCTTCATGCTACTTTTTATGCTGTGTCGCGTAGAGAAATGGAAGAGTTCCATTTTATTAAGGGCGACTTAGAAGGATTAGTAAATGAACCTTTAAGAATAAAAGGTGTAAAAATGTCTATATCTCTTCGTGAAGATGTCGAGCGAGATAATCTCGTTTGGGTAAGTTTGCGTTCTGTAGATGATTTTCCATGTAATAAGGTTGCGCAAGAATATTTTGAAGGTGGTGGTCATTTAAATGCAAGTGGTGGCAGGGTTAATGGTACAATTGCTGATGCTATAGAGATAGCCAAAAAAGCTATTTATGCTTATGCAGAACTTTTGAAAAAGTAGTATTCTCTGTTTCCTGATATAAATTATTCTTGCTGATGGCTTATCATGATCCGCAAGACTGGATAAAAGCAGTCTTGCGGATTATTTTTTTATAGGAATTTTATTATCCATTGGATAAACACAACTGTGAGTCTCAGCATGAATATAATCAGTATCCCGAGTGTTATCATAGTTATGAATAGCAGAATTACTTTCTTTCTAATTCTCCTTATGATGATTGGGTCATCATTGATATATCCCAAAATGAGTTGGATATTTCGTTTAAAAGACAGATTAAATATGTCAATGAAATCGCCAATCCACATCGGAATCAATCCCAAGAGTATATCTAAAAGAATATTATTGATGATAGCAAGAGTAAGTGGTATGGATTTGAGCGTGAAGAGGCTATAGTATATGAAGGGAATAGCTAAAATCGCACTGATGAGATCGCCTATTCCTGGTATAAGGCCGATAATAGGATCAAGATGATAAGTATCCATATAAATTGCTATTCTTTCCAGCATTTTATAGGATGTTGATTGTAGTATTTGCTGTCTTTTATAATCGTCCATACTTTTCATAGATGTTTTGAATAACAAAAATATGATTTTATTTTGATGGAAATGTTCTTTTTAACATAATTCTACCTAATATCAACAAAACCATTAACTCTAAAAACCGTTAAATCGTTGTTATGCTTGCGAATAAATAGTAAAAACTTGGTATTGTTTTTCGTATGTCAATAAAAATACGTACTTTTGCTTCGTTAAAATATAAATTGGAAAAATGAAGAAACTGACCCTTATCCTCGCGTGCCTTATCGGGGTATTTGTTCTGAACTCCTGTTCAGATACTGAGACATATGCAGAACAGAAAGAAAAAGAGCGTGATTGCATTAATAATTATATAGCTGATCAAGGTATTAAAGTAATCTCAGAGTCTCAGTTCCTAGAACAAGATACAACTACGAATTTGGATAATAATGAATATGTGTTGTTTGAAACAACAGGTGTCTATATGCAGATTATACGTCGTGGATGTGGAAATATGATACAAAGTGGGGAAACCACGAATGTGTTATGTCGTTTTTCCGAGTGGAATTTGATGGAAGACACATTACAAGCAACTAACAATGTGATGTATTATTCACCTACTCCTGATATCATGTCGGTAACTAATACCTCTGGTACATTCTCCGCTTCTTTTGATGCAAATAGCAGTGTAATGTATTCTTATTATGGAAGTACTTCTGTGCCTTCTGGATGGCTTGTTCCTTTGAAATATATTAAAGTAGGTAGAGTAGAAAAAGAAGGTGATGAAATTGCAAAAGTTCGTCTAATTGTTCCACATAGTCAAGGACAGCAATATGCTTCGGCAAATGTTTATCCTTGTTTATATGAAATAACTTACGAACGGCAAAATTAACAAAATAGTTATGACACTTATAAAATCAATTTCTGGTATCCGTGGTACAATTGGTGGTCCAGTGGGCGATACTTTGAATCCGCTCGATATCGTAAAGTTCACATCAGCCTATGCTACTTTTATTCGTAAGAGTGGTAAGTCAAACAGTAATAAAATTGTTGTAGGTCGTGATGCTCGTATATCGGGTGAAATGGTAAAGAATGTTGTTTGTGGTACCTTAATGGGTATGGGCTACGATGTCATTAATATCGGTTTGGCTTCTACACCAACTACAGAACTCGCGGTTCGTATGTCAGGTGCTGCCGGTGGTATTATTATTACAGCTAGTCATAATCCTCGTCATTGGAATGCACTCAAACTCTTGAATGCAGAGGGTGAGTTCTTGACTAAAGATGATGGAAATGAAGTTCTTGCTATTGCAGAAAAAGAAGCTTTTGATTATGCAGATGTTGATCATATGGGCAAATATCAGGAGGATAATACTTTTGATAAGCGACATATAGATTCTGTATTATCGTTACAGTTGGTTGATCTTGAAGCTATTCGTAATGCCCACTTTAAGGTTATCGTAGATTCTATTAATTCAGTAGGTGGTATTATATTGCCAAAGTTATTAGAGTCTTTAGGTGTTGAGGCTAAGTTCTTAAATGGTGAAGCTAATGGCGATTTTGCTCATAATCCAGAACCTTTGGAGAAAAATCTTACTGGTATTATGGGTGAAATGAAGAGTGGAAACTATGACTTAGGTATAGTCGTTGATCCAGATGTAGACCGTTTGGCTTTCATTTGTGAGAATGGTGAAATGTTTGGTGAGGAGTATACATTGGTTTCTGTTGCAGATTATGTGTTGGCTCATACACCAGGAAATACGGTATCTAATTTGAGTTCTACACGTGCTTTGCGTGATGTTACCGAGAAGCATGGTGGTAAGTATACTGCTGCTGCTGTAGGTGAAGTTAATGTAACGACCAAGATGAAAGATGTACATGCTGTTATTGGCGGTGAAGGCAATGGTGGTGTTATCTATCCAGAGAGTCATTATGGTCGCGATGCATTAGTGGGTATTGCTCTGTTCTTAAGTAGTCTCGCTAAGAAAGGCTGCAAAGTTAGTGAATTGCGTGCTTCTTTTCCAGAATATTGTATTGCTAAGAATCGTATAGATTTGACACCAGAAACTGATGTAGATGCTATTCTTGTTAAAGTAAAAGAACTATATGGAGCTGAAACGGATGTAACAGTTACTGATATTGATGGTGTAAAGCTTGATTTCCCTGATAAATGGGTTCATTTACGTAAAAGTAATACAGAACCGATTATTCGCGTCTATAGTGAGGCTCAAACTATGGCAGAGGCAGATGCTTTAGGTAAGAAACTAATGGATGTTGTATATAGTATGCAATAAAAATATTGAACTATATAAAAGGCTTGAATCTAAAAAATGATTCAAGCCTTTTTTTATAGTTCTTCATTATCCAATGCATTTATATTGCGCATTAAACCACTATATTTAGCGCGTTTGACGGCACTTCCTTGAAATAGCTGTTGATATTGCTTTTCAGTTAAGTGTTGCCATTTCTCTTTGGTCATGTGCAGGAGTTCGTCTTTGGGCTGTAATTCAGGAGTCGTATTAGGTGTGGCATATCTATTCCAAGGGCAAGCTTGCTGGCATCTATCACATCCATAAATTACATTTCCCATTTTCTTGGCAAATTCTTTATTTAGTTCTCCTCTGTTTTCTATGGTTTGATAGGATAAGCATTTGTTAGCATCTAGTTCTTGATTTTCTAGGAGAGCACCAGTTGGACAGGCATCTATACATTGATGACATTTGCCACATTTGTTTGATAATGGTTGATCGTATTCTAATTCAATGTCAAGGAACAGTTCTCCTAAGAAAAACATGCTGCCAGCGCGAGGTATAATAAGCTGATGATTTTTTCCAGTCCATCCTAATCCTGCTTGTGTTGCCCAATATCTTTCAAGAACGGGAGCAGAATCACAGAATGCCCTATAATAATTTATGCTACCATCGGTTTTTCTATCTTCTTCATGGTATGGTAGAGGTGTAAATCCTATTTTCTCTGCCAATTGTTGTAATTTACTTTTGACAATGTCATGATAGTCTTTTCCTAAAGCATAAGCAGCAAATTGGTATTCTTCTTGTGGAAGAGTTATGTTCGGGGTATAGTTTAATGCTACACTAACAATACTTTTAACCCCGTTCATCAGTAATCTAGGGTCAAGACGTTTGTCGGTGTAATTGTTCATATAAGCCATACCTGCATGATCACCATTGGCTAACCACTTTTTGATATGTTGAGCAGTCTCATTATCAACGGCTTTTGCTTGGGCTATTCCACAGGAAAAAAAACCGAGACTTTTTGCCTCAGCTTTTATTTTTTGACTTAAAATTTTCTTGTCAATAGTATTATTCAAAAGTTTTGAATTCATAACCTTGGTCTTTTAACCATTGCAACGCTTTTGGCAGAGCATAATGAAGTTTTTCTATACTCTTCAGAGAATCATGAAAAGTTATTATGCTTCCATTGCGTGTATATTTCTTGACATTTTCAAAGATGTCTTCTGCAGTCATCCATTTAGAATAGTCTCGTGTAACAACGTCCCACATAATGATACGATACCTTCGTGACATCCACCAATATACACTATGCTTCATCCACCCATGAGGAGGGCGAAATAGATGAGCGTGAATAAGTTGATTGGCTTTCTCTGTGTTATAGGCATATGTAATAGCCCAATGCTTTAGAGAACCAATATGGTTGTATGTGTGATTACCAACTTGATGACCTTCTTGTACGATTTGTGTATATAGGTCATGATGTCTCATGACATTTTCTCCAACCATAAAGAAGGTTGCTTTGGCATTAAACTTTTTAAGTGTTTCAAGAATAAATGGAGTCGACTCGGGGATTGGACCATCATCGAACGTCAAATATACTGAACGTTCGTTCTTGTCCATTCTCCAAGTCGCTCTGGGATATAACCAGCGCAACCATTTAGCAGGCTGCTCTATTAACATCTTATTTCTTTATTCTTGACCTTGAGGCATTTGACCACCACGGCTACGATATTGATTGTAGAAGCTGTTAATCTGGTTGTTAAGTTTATTGCCAAGCACTTTATCAACCATTGTTGCAACTTCAGCAGTTTGCTGCATAATCATGAGCTGTGTCATACATTCTCTTTGTGAAAGCATGAAGTCATTGTTGTCCTGGCTTAAATACCATCTCATGTATTGGCTAGCATTCTTGAATACTTGTTCAACAAGAACTTTTGCTTTTGCTTTCTGACCTAAGAATGCATAGCTCTTGGCAATGTCGAGACTACCACTCATATAATTATTCGGTACGTTGTATGATGGTATTTCTACGCTTGCCTTTTCCAATACTTTGAGTGCTTTCTGATTTTTGTTCTCAGCAATTAATTGAAGAGCTAATTGAGCCATTAAGCGGCGGTGTGTGTAACACATACGCATAGTAGTCTCGTCAATATAAAGGCCTTTCTGTTTTAAGTTGCCAAATTTAAAGCGTTTCATAATATTATGATAGGTACGCTCTGTATCAAAATTCTTGGCCCCTTCTACATTCGTTGTGAAAGGAGTAATACGATTAGCAAGACCTTCTTGAACAAAATTATTGCCGAGATTCATATAATTGTTTTCACCAACAGTAATAGCTACATAGACAGGACGTGTCCAGTTGCACTGTGCTATCATTTCAAGCATCATTAAATCACCCTTGTAAAGAGCATTCTTACCTGCTAAAGAAATTACCATACGGTCTGGAATAGAATCTGATGCCATCAGCATTCCACTCTTTTTGACAGCTTCTTTGTCTATAGTAACATATACCGTATCTGTAGGGATGAAATGCATATTAGCATCTTTTGAGCGAACCCAATATTTCAGAATATTCTTCAATTCAAAAGGTTCGTCACCAAACTGTGCCTTAGCTGCTTCAGGATTTTCTTTATAGAAATCCAAAACTTGTTGTTTAGCTTCAGCATTGATTTCTACATACTCATTTGTACCTGAGCAGAAATCAAGTCGAGGCCAGGTAATTGGTACAGATGGCGATTTGTATGCAGGACGTTTCATCTGGTCAATATACCAGTCTGTTTGTAAATAGCTCAAGTTACATACACGTGCATCTGTTCCTACTCCTTCTACCTCTTGATTATACCAAAGAGGGAAGGTATCATTATCACCATTAGTAAACAATATAGGGTGAGATTTTTCTTGTAGTGACATGAGATAATTCTGACCGAAGTCACGACATGTATATCGGTTACTTCTATCATGATCATCCCATGTTTGTGAAGCCATTTGTATAGGAACTAGTAACGAAGCAATAGAAACTAATGCTGCTAATGCTACATTGTCTTTGTTGAATTTCTGCTTGATCAAATCCAAAATACCAGCTACACCAAGACCACACCAGATGGCAAATGCGTAGAATGAACCTGCATAAGCATAGTCTCGTTCACGAGGCTGCTGAGGAGTTTGATTCAAGTAGAGTACGATGGCTAAACCTGTCATGAAGAACAGGAAAAATACTACCCAGAATTGACGAATACCCTTTTGTCCACGGTATGCTTGCCAGAAAAGTCCAATAAGACCAAGTAGCAATGGTAAACAATAGAATACGTTATGTCCTTTGTTTGCTTTTAATTCATCAGGCAACATGCTTTGATCTCCATACATAGCATTGTCAATAAATGAAATACCAGTAATCCAGTTGCCGTGTTCCTTTTCACCGTTGCCTTGAATATCATTCTGACGTCCGGCAAAGTTCCACATGAAGTATCTCCAATACATAAAGTTGCATTGGTATGAAAGGAAGAATCTTAAGTTGTCCCACATTGATGGAACTTTAACTGTGATATTTTCACCACATCTGTCATATGGAACTTCTTTACCTTCTACACCACCGAGCCAGCTTTCGTAAGCACTTGCATGATCTTGGTCATACATACGAGGGAAAATCATGTTTTGTGCATATTGCAGCTTGTTTTTGTGACTTACTACAAAGTATGAATCTTTTTCGTCTTTAGAGGCTTTTTCCTTCCTCTGATATACAGGTGCACCTTCCTTATAAACAGGCTTACACATATTGCCATCTTGCTCAAGTTTTACCTGAGAAGTATATGCTTGACCGTAAAGAAGTGGACGATCACCATACTGGTCACGGCTGAGATAACTTCCAAGAGTAAAGATATCCTCAGGAGAGTTTTGATCCATTGGAGGGTTGGCTGCACTTCGAATAACGATAAGTGCATAGCTTGAATAGCCTATCATTAACATCAGCATGCAGAGAAGTGATGTATTCTTAATGCGTGCAGAAACGAGCTGAATCTTTTTCCCGTTAACAGTAATCTTCTTGTTGACGATGAAGTAAAGAGCAGCGAGTATGATGATACCAATAAGTACGGCAGACCAGCCATATCCATAAAAAGGAATACCAAGCATGGCAATGGATAGGAGGAATGCAATATTGCTACGTTTTACACTCTTATCTACATAGCTTTCGTAGATACCCCAGATAACTGTGGTAACCAAGAGAATAATATAAATGATTTCGCCAGTATTGAATGGGCAACCAAGTACGTTTACAAAGAACAGTTCAAACCAGCCGCCTACAGTAATGATACCAGGAACAACTCCATAGAGTACTGCTGCTACAATTACAAATGATATTGCTAGAGCAATCAGACTTCCTTTTAAGTTTGCATTTGGAGTTTTACGATAGTAATATACCAATACAATAGCAGGAATACACAACAAGTTAAGCAAGTGAACACCGATAGATAAGCCAGTCATATAGGTAATTAATACTAACCAGCGGTCACTATGAGGTTCATCAGCATGATCTTCCCATTTTAAAATCAGCCAGAATACAATAGCTGTGAAAGCAGAAGAATAAGCGTAAACTTCGCCTTCAACTGCGCTAAACCAGAATGTATCGCTAAAAGTGTAGATTAATGCACCAACAAGGCCAGAACCCTCTATTGCGATTAATTTACTCATGGTTAGCTCTTCCCATTTGTCTATAAGAAGCTTGCGCGCAAGGTGTGATATAGTCCAAAAAAGGAACATAATACAAGTAGCACTTAATAGTGCACTCATGGTATTAACCATACGAGCTACCTGAGAAGGATCGCTAACGAATTGTGAGAAAAGGTTTGCTGTAAGCATGAAGAACGGAGCCCCTGGTGGGTGACCAATTTCTAGCTTATAGCCTGTAACAATAAACTCAGGACAGTCCCAAAAGCTGGCTGTCGGTTCAATTGTGGAACAATATACGAAAGCCGCAATAAAGAAAACGACCCATCCGAGGATATTGTCCACTAATCTGTACTGTTTCATTTATTTATAAACTATTTGTGTTATTTCGGTTTATTTTTTGCAAAGATAATAAAAAGAAAGAGAAGTTCTTCTCTCTATATTATTATTTCACAGTTTGTAAAATGAAATTAAAAAGTTTTAATATGAAAACTTCCAATCTATTACATTTTAAGAAAATGCTCTTCTAGCTTTTCTTGTTGAAGATCTGCGTTTGCGTGGTAGTGTAGATGGTGATTAACGCATGCTATATGTTTTACATTCTCTAAGATTTCAGCGATGTCATGACTGACGATGATAATAGCACACCGTTGGTTGATTTGGCTTAGCATTTCATACATTTGTGCTTGAAATCTTTTGTCTATATATGTATTAGGCTCATCGAGTATGAGAATATCAGGATTGGAAACGATAGCTCGTGCTAACAGAACGCGTTGTAGTTGTCCTCCACTTAGTGCGTTTATTGGTCTTTCAGCTAAATCTGTTAACTGCATTTCTTCCAAAGTTTTTTTTACCTGATGAAGCTGTGACTTGGAGTAGGGACGAAATATTTTCTTTTGATGTGCTAATCCCGATAGTATCACTTCATGTACTGATATAGGAAAATCTTTGTCAATTTTGCTATACTGTGGTAAATATCCCATAGTGATATCTTTGATACTTTTCCCATTTTTATAATAAATAATTTGTCCATGAGTTGGCTTCTTGAGCCCTAAAATTAGTTTTATTAAAGTGGTCTTTCCTCCACCATTCGGACCAATAATACCAAGATAATCATTTTGGTATATAGTTAAATTTACATGTTCAAGCACTTGTTTACCGTCATAGGCTGCTGACACATCTTTAATTTCAACGATAGGTTCCATGTTATTGTAAGTTTTTTGCTATGTTTAGCATTTGTTCATGCCATTGATATGAAAGAGGATTAATTTCAATCTGTTTGGTATTGGTACCGTTGGCTACGATACTTGTATTTCGATTGGAAAATTCCTTTTGTATAAACATGATTTTAGTTCCATATTTTTGCGCATTTGTAATGAGGTTCTTAAGTTGTGCCGCTGACGGTTCTCTTCCTTCTTCTTCTATAGGAAGTTGAATGAAATTGTATTCCTTAGCAAAATATGTGAGGGCTGGATGATAGATTAAAAAACTCTTTTGCTTCCCATGAGCAAATTTACTTCTAATATCCTTTTCTGTCTTACTTATTTTATTGAGTAATTTTTTCAAATTTTTCTCGTAGTATTGTTTCTGCGCAGGATCTTTTTGTTTTAATGCTTCGCAAATATTTTTTGCAATGATAGCGGCATTCGTACAACTCATCCACGTGTGTGGATCAGGAATGTTATATGCGCTTTTTACAGGTGTTATACCTTTAGAAGCACTAATTACCTTTATATTAGGTGCAGTAGCTGTAATTTTATTCATCCATGTTTTCTCAAATCCGAGTTCTCCAATTTTGATAATTAAAGAGCAGTTTGCCAAATTTACCATTTGTTTTGAAGTCGGTTCGTAGATTTCGGGATTACTGCCAGGTGGTACCATAGTTATAATATGATAATTATAGCCTGCTATTTGTTCAGTGAAATAGCGTAGTGGTTCTATCGTTACAGCTATTTCTTTAGCGTTATCTTTTTTGTTTCCTTGACATGCCATACATAATAAGCAGCAAAGGAACATAATCAAATTTTTCTCCATATGTCGATTTAAAATATATAACTTAAACCATATACCAGAATTAAATATCGAGCAATTTTTCCAACAGATATACTGAATAAAGATATTGTGAAGTTAGCTCTTGTTAATCCTAAAACGATAGTAATCGCGCTACCTAAAACAGGAATAAACGCAAAGAAGCCCATCCACGCTCCGTTCCCATTCATAAATTTTAGGGTTTTGTTTATCTTTTCTTCTTTAACATGTAGGTATTTCTCAATCCAGTCTAGTCTTCCTAATCTACCGATGCCATAGTTAAATAAAGAACCTAGAATATTTCCAATAGATGCATAGTAAATGAGTGTTGTGGGGTTAAGGCCAGTTGCTACTAATCCTGTCATGATAGCCTCACTAGGGAATGGGAAAAAACTTCCAGCAAGAAATGCTCCTATTAGCATTCCCCAATATCCCCAGTCTATTAAAAATGCAAAGATGCTATCCATATGTTGGTAAGCGTTAAGAATAGTGCGATTATTGTTATTACGAAAAATACAATATTTGTTATTTTTGTTTTTGTCAAAGATATAAAATGTGCTATTAATAATGCCGTATTAACTATTAATATCATTAATAAGTTTAATGCGTGTTGAGGCTGTAATATGATATATAAAGTAGTACAGCCAAACATTGTGATGAATAGTTCATATATCATTCTGATTCTGATCTTATCTTTGTAACTATTCCTTATGAAATGAACACTTCCAATAATACCTAGCAGAATGATAAAAATAAATTGTGAAAATTGTAGTGATGTAAATGAACTGAAATCTGCTATTTTACCAAATTGAGTTATTTGTGTGAAATGATTAATTATTATATCTAGTTTATCTTGATATAGTAAATAGCCACCAATAAACCAGTAAGGTGTTATTAAACCTAATAGCGATGCAAAAAAGTTTTTAGCACTAAAAGCTAAAATGTTAGTTGCTACAATTATCCATAGCAGCGGAACGAAAAAGAGTTCTTGTACCCAAAATACAGAGCCTATACTAATAGCTGTAAATGCGAAGAAGATGCACCCAGAACTTGATTTCCTTTGATATGCATTTAATATGATAATATAGAATGCAATAAAACTTAGTTGAACTGCAAATGGTTCTATAGAGATCTTAGTCGGTAATGCCATGCAGGTTAGAACTAAAAACGAGCATGCAACCATACGGCTGTATATTCGAATCAGTGCATTCTGATTGTTCAGTTCCACCATAAGATAGGTGGATACGATAAATGTGGCAAACGGAATCCACAATGCTTGTTGTAATAGTCCGCTTGCCAACCATATTATTGCTCCATATAAAGCTGTTATTGGTAGAGAAATCCTACTACCTGCAACTTTATTTTGAAATCTTTTTTTCTCCAAAATTTATTTAATCAGAGGTCTTGTCCAATATCCTTTCGGAAATACTTATCTTTGAATTCAATCTTTTGTGCTTCTTGGAAACTTTTCTGAAGAGCTTCTTCTTTGTCTTTTCCATAGCTACTAACAGCAATAACTCGGCCACCATTTGTAACGACTTGGCCTTCTTTCACTGCTGTTCCTGAATGGAATACAATACTGCCTTCTACTTGATCTATACCTGATATAGGATATCCTTTTACATATTCTTCAGGATAACCGCCGCTAACCAGCATGACACAGACAGCAGCACGTTCATCGAATTCAACAGTATACTTATCCAGATTACCGTTTGCTACGCCTTCGAAAAGGTCAACGATATCAGTTTTTAATCGTAGCATTACACTTTCGGTCTCAGGATCGCCCATTCTACAATTGTATTCGATGACCATAGGTTCACCTTCTACATTTATAAGGCCAAAGAAAATAAAGCCTTTATAATCGATATTTTCTTCCGCAAGGCCATTAACCGTAGGTTTGATGATACGTTCTTCTACTTTCTTCATCCATTCTTTAGTAGCGAAAGGTACTGGAGTAACACTACCCATTCCTCCAGTATTCAAACCCGTATCATGTTCTCCGATACGTTTGTAGTCTTTTGCTTCAGGTAGAATCTGATAGTGTTTACCATCTGTAAGTACAAATACAGAGCACTCGATGCCGCTAAGATATTCTTCGATAACAACTTTTGCAGATGCGTTGCCGAACATGCCACCAAGCATATCCTTGAACTCTTTTTTAGCTTCTTCTAAAGTAGGCAAAATCAAGACACCTTTTCCTGCAGCCAATCCATCAGCTTTTAATACGTATGGTGCTTTAAGAGTTTCAAGGAATTGTAATCCTTCTTCTAGGGTTGTACCATCAAAAGTATGATACTTTGCTGTTGGGATATTATGGCGTTCCATGAACGCTTTAGCGAAGTCCTTACTTCCTTCAAGAACTGCACCTTGTTTTGATGGACCGATAACAGGAATGTCTTTTGTACGTGGATCATTCTTAAATTCATCGTAAACACCCTTTACTAAAGGGTCTTCTGGTCCGACAACAACGATATCGATTTCGTTTTTTACAGCAAAATCCTTAAGTTTGTCAAACTCATTGACACCAATTGCAACATTTTCTCCAACAGAGCCTGTACCAGCATTGCCTGGAGCAATATATAGTTTTTCTACTTTTTTGCTCTGGGCAATTTTCCATGCTAAGGCATGTTCTCTGCCGCCACCTCCTAACAGTAAAATTTTCATTGTTTCTGGTCTATTTATGGTTTATTTAAGATAGTCAAAGAAATATTGTGAGATGCGCTCATGCAGGTGTGTACTCTGATGGCCTCTCATGTTGTGTGGTTCACCAGGATATACGAAGAAATCCGGTTGTGTGTTGGCTCCGATGCAGGCTTTAAGAAAGCTAAATGCATGTTGTGGAACAACTACTGGATCGTTTAAACCTATGATAATTTGTAATTTTCCTTTTAAGTTTTTTGCCTGATTTAATAAGCTGGTTTGTTGATATCCTTCTGGATTATTTTCAGGGGTATCCATGTAGCGTTCTCCATACATAACCTCATACCATTTCCAATCGATAACAGGTCCACCTGCAACTCCTACTTTGAATGTTTCAGGATGATGTGTCATCATTGTTATGGTCATATAGCCACCAAAACTCCAGCCATGCACACCAATTCTTGTCGTGTCAACATACGACAAACTTTTCAAGAAATCTACACCTTTCATCTGGTCTTTAGTTTCTTCTTGTCCTAAATGTCTGAATGTAGCTTGCTCAAATTCTTTTCCTCTATTTTCACTACCTCGATTATCGAGAATGAAAAGTAAGTATCCATTTTGAGCCATGTAGGTTTCCCAACCTCTGCTGCTATAGTGCCATCTAGCATCTACATTATGCGCATGTGGACCTCCATATACATAGATTATAGTTGGATATTTTTTATTAGGATCAAAATTAACAGGCTTTACCATACGATAATATAAATCCGTCTTACCATCTGCAGCTTTTAATGTACCACAGCTATATTCTGGAACATTATATCCTTTCCATGGATCTTCTGCTGTATAATATGGTGTTCGTTTACTATTATCTATATTGATAATAGCAATTTTTCTAGGAATAGTAGGTGTCTGGTAATTATCTGTTATAAATTGTCCGTTAGGACTAAGACTTGCATGATGCCAGCCTTTGCCATTATCATCTATTAATGTTCGTTTTCCACTTTCCAAGTTGACTGAAAAAATATTTCTTTGGATTGGACTTAATTCATTGCTTGCATAGATAATAGAATGTTGCTTCGCATTGAAGCCTATAAAATCCATGACTACCCAATTGCCCGAAGTAATCTGTTTCAGAAGTTTACCTTGTGTGTTGAACAGATAAAAATGATTATATCCATCTTTTTGACTTTGCAAAATAAATTTAGAATGATCCCAAGGCAAGAATACTATAGGATGTTGTGGCTCTACATATTTTGTGTCAGTTTCTCGATAGAGTTCTGCAATTTTTTCGCCAGTTTCAGAATTGTAACTAACTAGTCTGCAGTCATTTTGGTCACGATTAAGTTCAAATATATATACAGTTTGGTTGTCTGGTCCCCAAGCGATATTGGTAAAATATCTATTTTGTGGATTTCCAGCCTTGAGGTATATTGTCTTGTTTGTTTTTAAATTATATATGCCTACAGTTACCTCATGAGATGTTTCACCTGCCATTGGATATTTTTCAGGAGCAGGAGTAGCAATTCTGCTTTGATTTTTCTCAGGATTCCATTCTATTTCTGGTATGTTAACTAGTGGATAATCAGTTACCATACTCTGGTCCATTCGATAGAAAGCAAGTTTTTCCTTATTTGGACTCCAAAAGCGACCATCTGAAATACCGAACTCATCTCTATGTACGCTTTGTCCATATACGATGTTGCGGCTTCCGTCTGTTGAAAGCTGATGCTCCTTTCCATTTTTGTCTTTTACATAAAGCTGGTAATTTTTAATATATGCTTTAGGAGTAGCATCAACAGTACATAACTTCTTTTTCCAGTCAATAAGTAGGTTTCCGATTTTTACAATTGACTTTTTGGCATTAGGAAAAGTTGCATCATACAAAGAATGGATATTATCCACTCCTTTGATCTTTGTAAGATCAAAAAGAGTGAATAATTTAGTTTCCTTTCCGGTAGCTTTATTGATTATATAGCATTCTTCAGTGTCAAGTCTTACTAACTGATCTCCCCACCATGTTGTCCATCTGTTTTTGGCAATCATATTATGGTAGTTATCACCACCAAAATTTAAGTCTTCCAATGTAAAAGTCTTAAGCTTTTGAGCATATGATAACGTTGAAACAGCCATAAACATAAAAGTTAATGCGGTTTGAAGGAGACACACTTTCTGAGACTGAAACTTATTAATCTTCATCTTCAAATCTGTTTTTACCACGTTTAAAGTCACGATTACCTCGTTTAAAATCACGGTCATTTCTTTTAGAATTCTTTTTGCCGTGTTTAAAGTTACGGTCAAAGCCATCTTCGTTGTCACGGAAATTCATTTTTCGACCTTTTTTGCGGTCTTTATTGTCATATTTTCCGAAATTAGGCTTATGGAAAGTAAACGAACGAATGTCACCCTCTTCGTTTTCCTCTTCTTCTTCAAGTCTTTTTTTGAATTCACGATTTTGTTTGAAACGGTGCTTTTGAGCCATTTCTTTTTTCTCGCGATCAGTTTTAACGATACCACCTTCGCTTCTGAACTCTCGAAGTTTACCATCAAAAATAGTGTATTTATGGAATTGGCATTCCAAACTACCGTTATATACAGGTATCTTAATTGATGGTTTTAAGCCGATTTGATCAAAGCACTCTTCACGGTAGCTCAAGATCCAAGCTTCATTACCGGTGAAAGCATGTTTTAGGCGTTCGCCAATCATTTTATATGTACCAAGCAGATTTGGAGTAGAAATACGTTCTCCATAAGGAGGATTCATAACAATAATACTCTTGTTCGCTGGTTGTTTGAAATCTTTGAAATCAGCTTGTTCTACGGTGACATCTTTTGATAAACCTGCAGCTTTAATATTTAATCTAGCTGTATTAACAGCCTTCATATCGATATCATAGCCATAGATGTGATTATTGAACTCTCGTTCTGCAGAATCGTCATTATAAATCTTGTCGAACAAGTCAGCGTCATAGTCTGGCCATTTTTCGAAAGCAAATTCTTTTCTGAAAATACCAGGAGAAATATTTCTAGCGATAAGTGCAGCTTCTACCAATAGTGTACCAGAACCACACATAGGATCAATAAAATCGGTCTCGCCCTTCCAGCCAGTCATGAGAATCATGCCGGCAGCCAGAACTTCATTAAGAGGTGCTTCTACGCTTTCTTGTCTGTAACCACGTCTGTGAAGACTTTCGCCACTTGAATCCAGACTGAGTGTAGCTTTATCTTCTGCAACGTGGATGTTTAAGCGTATGTCAGGATTACTGATACTAATATTTGGGCGGGTTCCTGTTTTTTCTCTGAACCAGTCTACAATTGCATCTTTTACTTTATATGTAACAAATCTTGAATTTCTGAATTCCTCAGAGTATACTACAGAATCTACAGAGAATGTTTTTTTATTATCAAGATATTTACTCCAGTCTATTTTTTTAACTTCCTCGTACATGTCTTCAGCTGATGCTGCCTTGAAGTGGGCTATAGGCTTTAAAATTCTAATTGCAGTATGCAGTTGGAAGTTAGCACGATACATCATTTCTTTATTTCCTGTAAAAGAAACCACGCGTCTGCCTATTTGTACATTGTTAGCACCCAGCTGGGTGAGCTCCTGAGCCAAAACTGGTTCAAGACCCATAAATGTTTTGGCGATGAGTTCAAATTCCTGTTCCATTATTGAATTCTATATCTAATTTATCGATTTTTACTTGTTTGTATTTTTTTGTTTTGGGTCTCATGTCCTTTGTAACCCACACATTGGCACCGACAATACAACCTTCACCGATAGTAATTCTGCCTAAAATAGTGGCATTTGAATATATGATGACGTTATCTTTTATAATTGGGTGTCGTGCTATTCCTTTTATAGGGTTTCCATTGTCGTCTAGTGGAAAACTCTTTGCACCTAGTGTGACACCTTGGTACAGTTTAACGTTTTTACCGATGATACATGTGGCACCAATTACTACACCGGTACCGTGGTCAATAGTGAAATATTCACCGATACTTGCAGCAGGGTGAATATCTATACCTGTTTCAGAATGAGCTATTTCGGTAATTAATCTCGGGATGAGAGGTACTTGGAGATTATTCAATTCATGAGCTATTCGATAGCTTATCAGTGCTTTTATAACAGGATAGCAACTCACAATTTCTGCTTTGCTTTTTGCGGCGGGATCCCCATTGTATGCTGCTGTGATATCTGTTGCAAGAACTCTTCTTATTTCAGGAAACTGTTCTATGACTTTCAATGATATCTCTGCAGCTTTCTTTTTTCGGGTATCAATTTGTTCAGGGGTTTCTTTTTCATCGCAATCTGTGAAACATAAACCTGCGAGAATTTGTTCGGTTAGCATTTTATGTAACCGTTCTGTTCGTACACCGATATGAAATTCTAAAGTCTGACTGGTGAACGAACTTCTACCGAAATATCCTGGAAAGAGGATTGAACGTGATAAGTCGATTATATCCTTTAATTTATCTCCAGAAGGAAGAGGATCACCATCACGATGCTGGTGAAAAAGTCCCTTGAGTGATTCCTGTGCAGATAATTTGCTAACAGCTTGATTTAATCGATTTGCTAAATCTGGATAACTCATTTATATGGTGTATCAATATATTTGTGCAAAGGTAATAAATTTCTTGATTTTAGTTATAACTTATTTCTTAAAAATATGTTATTTCTCATAATTTTCCGACCTCCTTCAAAAAGTAGTATGCCTATTATTGTTGTAAAGATGCCTAAAAGGACATCTATAACGTAATGGTGCTGTGTATAAACGGCCGTCCACCAGATGCCAATGCACAGTATTCCAAATGTCAAAGAGGCATACCATCGTCGCTTGCTCATGATGGAATATATGGTTGTAACTAATAAGTAAGCAGCATGGAGACTTGGTATGGCGGCGAATACATTAGAATTATTTCCATACATATTGCTGTAAAAATATATTCCAGTTAGTTTGTCCCATCTTATGAGTCCGGCCGGATTGCCAGGTGTATTGAGTATAGGTTCAAACCCATAAAGATCGATATACCATGGTGGAGCGGTGGGATGAATGTAATATCCCATGAAGCCAACAAGGTTTACCACTAAAAAAGACCATGTAAAACGACGAGTCCAATCGTATTCTTTCTTATAAAATAAATAGAATGAAAAAAATAATGGCACCGGTACCCAGCAGAGATAGAAAATACCAGCCATGAAATCGAAAAAAGAAGAAGTATGAAGTTTAAACCATTCTCCAGGAATTAAAATTCCTTGCGAGGTTGTGATGCCGAATAATTCTTTTTCTGTATTATATATGTTTTTTATGTCAATAGGATTTACTTTATAATTTGGGTAAAAGCGCATGACATCGTAACATAATCCAAATATAACCCATGGAAGCATGTAAAATGCTAAACATCTGGTTCTTTTCCAGGCGAGTAGCGTGAAATAGACAAAAAGTATTGCTATAGAAATCATTTGATGTTGTTAGTTTGAAGAGGAAATATTTGAATCTTTTCTTTTTAATTCGTGGTAGCAATGCAAAATCCTCCAAAATGCGGTCAAATTTGCTAAGAATGCTATCGTTATCATTCCACCAGCTAACCACCATAAATTATTGGTGCATCCGGAAATTATTGCGGTTATAGCCGTCACAACAACTCTTTCTGGTCGTTGCATAAATCCTACTTTGCACTCTATACCTAAACCTTCAGCTCTCGCCCTAACATAACTAACCATAACAGAACCGACCATTGCTGTAAAACTTACGATGGTGCACCAAAACCATTCTGCTGTTGTTGAGGCAAAAATAAGAACAATACCAAACAAAGTTACAAGTTCGCTATATCTATCTAAAGTAGAATCCCAGAGTGCTCCAAAAGAAGATGTCTTATTACTGGTTCTGGCAAGTCTTCCATCCATCATGTCAAATAAGCCTGCTACTAAAATGACAAATCCTCCCCATCCAATAGTGGCATAATTGATTTTATATTGAACAGAAGATATAAAAAGTGCTGTAGCAAAAATGTTACCAAGGAAACCTAAGAAGGTAATAATATTGGGTGTTATTCCTAAATGAATCATTCCATGGATAAGAGGATCTATGCCCCCATATATTAGTTTTTGTAAATAATCTCTATAATTCATGATTTGTATTTATTTTTGTTTGTAAAAACGAAATTCCGTTGAAGAGGATAGTTGAAAAAAATAGCAACAAGGAAAGCGATACAACTTTTAATAGGGATAAAAAGGGCATTTCCCAAAAGGCCAGTGAGCATATTGGTACCAAAGCCATTCAGTATCAAGCTCGCTGTCCAAACGGTAAAGTATCGAAATAGAATATCTTTTTTCTTTCGTTCGGCAATATCGAAGACATACTTGGAATTGATACAACAATTGGTAATTCCACCACAAATGATGCCTATTATGTTTGCATATGTATATTCTAATATGTTGCAATAAGTAAAAAAAATAGCAAGTCCAAAATCTACAATACTAGCTATGCTAGCACTTATTTCAGCTTTGGATAAAAGCCAAATTTCATGTTTAATTTTTCCCATTATCATGTAAAACGGAATATTTGTAGATAAATTGTTATGATTATCAGAGAATATATTCCTGCAAGTATATCGTCGGCCATAACCCAAAAAGCTCCTTCTTGATGGTCTAAGGTTTTAATACCGAAAGGCTTAAATATATCAAAGATTCTAAAACTGATGAGTGCCAGTATTGCTCCTAAATAGTCTTCGGGTTGTAAGATGGACAAAGGAATCCATATGCCAACCATTTCGTCTATAACAACTTTTGAAGGATCTTCACCCCAGTAAGGCTGGAGTATCCTTATGGCCCATGTTCCTAAGCAAGTAAAGAGTAGGATAAAGGCTATTATGATGTATTGTTGTATTGCACTGTTATCATTATGGAAGAGTAAAGATAGTGCAAACCAACCTAATAAAGCAACTATGCTACCCGCTGTTCCTGGTCCCCATGGCCAAAAACCGCTTCCGAATCCAGTTCCTATTAACATAGGAATGAGTGGTGGTCGTTTGTCAGAAATATTATTTTTGTTATTCATTTTTTTTCAGTTATTTTCTTCTTTCTGAAACGCAAAATTAACAGAAAAAACTTAAAATACCAAAATGCCTGATTTGTTTGATAAAAAAATCATAACTTTGCAAGTAATGATATACGAAATGAATTGTAAGAAAAACGCATTTTTGCTTGTTATGATGTTGTTTGTAAGCATCATGGCTCATGCTCAAAATATTTCAGGTAAGATAATTGGTAAGGATGGCGGTGCTATTCCTAATGCAAGTATTTTTTACAAAGGGCTTCGTTTAGCTGTATCTAGTGATAAGGATGGTCTGTTTTCTATTCCTAGGCGGGTTGGTGGTACATTGGTAATTAGTTCTGTAGGATATCAAAGCATAGTAATTCGAGTTACTAGCTCAATGACCGATTTGGGCAAGTTGACCTTGCAAGAAGAGAGCCATTCGCTAAATGAAGTTGTTGTGAAAAGTAAGTCTGGACGTTATCGACGCAAAGATAATCCAGCAGTAGAATTAATGAAAAAGGTTATTGCTGCGAAGGCTAAGACGGATTTGAAAAATCATGATTATTTTCAGTATAATCGCTATCAGAAGATAACCATGGCATTCAACAATATCACTGAAAAACAATTGCAGGGAAATTTTTTTAAAAAGCGACAATACATGCTTGATCAGATAGAGAAATCACCAATCAATGATAAGAAAATATTACCTTTATCTGTTGACGAAACGGTTTCTCAGCATATTTATAGGAAGAATCCTTTTTCAGAGAAGGAGATCATTCAGGGACAGCAAAGCAATGGAATAGGTAATGTTATCGAAACTGGTGATATTTTGAACAAAGTAATTAAAGATGTTTTTACGGATGTTGATATCTATAATGATTACGTACGATTACTTCAATTTCCCTTTGTTTCTCCAATAGGTAAGACGGCAATTTCTTTTTATCACTTTTATATCGAAGATACAGTGTATGTAGATCATCAGTTATGTTATCACCTACAGTTTATTCCAGCTAATCAGCAGGATTTTGGCTTTCGTGGTGAAATCTTTGTACTGAAAGATTCTACATTGCATGTAAAGAAATGTATTCTGTTTATACCCCAAAAAAGTGATGTGAATTGGGTAGATAATATGAAGATAGAACAGAAATATTCCCAGTTGAGTAATGGTGAATGGGTACTTTCTAAAGATGATATGTATGCAGAAATTCATGTGAATAAGGTGTTGCAAGATTTATTAATAGTCAGGAATACCAGGTATAATGATTATTCTTTTGACACGATACCCAAGCAACTCTTTCGTGGTAAGGTAAAGGTAAGATATGATTTTGAGGCTTTTAATCGGGATGAATCTTTTTGGAATAAGTATCGTGCTGTAGCATTGACCAAAAGTGAAAGTTCTATGGATACTTTTATACATAAAATGCAAAATAGCAAAGGATGGAAGTATATCATATTTGGTGTTAAAGCGTTGATAGAAAATTATGTTGAAACGGGTGGGGCAAATCGGAAAAGCAAGTTTGATTTTGGGCCTGTTAATACTTTAGTCAGCATGAATTATGTTGATAAAATTCGATTACGATTATCTGGTCGTACGACAGCTTATCTAAACCCACATTGGTTTTGGTCGGGTTTTGCGGCTTATGGTGTAGATAGTAAACAGTGGTATTATAGTAGTGCTGTTACTTATTCTTTTAACAAGAAAAAAGCAAATGTATTTGAGTTTCCTCAGCGTAGTTTAACTTTTGATACGTCATCAGACCTCACTTCTCCTTCAGATCTCAATCTAGGGCATAATAAAGACAATATATTTATGACACGTACTTCTGCCTTGAAAGAAGTATTTCTTTATAATCGACAGCGTTTGTCTTTTAGATATGAAACAGATTGGGGACTTCGTTTTAGTGCTTCCATTCAGACTCAGAGTAATCAAACGGCTGGTGAACTTCATTATTATAAACTTACAGATAGTGTAGAAGTACATAAAATACGCTTATCAGATGCAACGATGGGTGTGGTGTATAATCCAGGTGTCACTTATGTGAATACGAAACAACAACGATTACCCATAAATTTAGATTCTCCTGAAATTGGTATATCCCATACCGTGGGATTTAAACATTTCTTGGGTGGGCAGTTTAAGAGCAATGTCAGCACGTTATCTTTTTATAAACGGCAATGGTTGGGAAGTTGGGGGTATTTATCTTTCAATATTCGGGCAATGGCACAATGGAATAAAGTACCATTCCCACTTTTATTACAGCCACCCGTCAATTTGAGTTTTATTGCAAATGAAACTTCTTTTTCCTTGTTAAGTGATTGGGAATTTTTGAATGACAGGCAAGTATTTTGGGGGATTAAATGGAACTTAAATGGAAAATTGTTAAATAGAATACCGCTAATCAAATCATTAAAGTTTAGAGAGTTTTTTGCTATAAAAGGCATTTGGGGAACCTTGACGGATAAGAATAATCCGGCACAGAACTCTTCTGATGAAAGACTTTATATTTTTCCTTCTAAGTCGCATCTTATGGGGAATCAACCATATTGGGAAGCGGAATTTGGTATACATAATATATTAAAGTTTTTAAGTGTATCTTTGGTTCGTCGTATTAATTATTTAGAGCAACGTAAGTATTTAAATAAGTGGGGAATAAGATTTGGATTTAAAATGACATTTTAGTACAAATAATTATATTTTTATTTCGAAATATGAATTATTTTATCTAAATTTGCGTCAAAATGTAAGATTTTAAGGTAAAATGAAAATATTTTTGGCTGATAAACAAGATATAACGCGCGCAGGCTTAAGCTATATCATTTCTGATATACCAGAATCTGTAACACAGTTCACTGAAGATAAAAGTGAATTGTTGGAGGCTCTTAAGCAAGAAGAAGATGCTGTAGTTATATTGGATTATACATTATTTGATATTAATGATGTAGAAGAGTTAGAGATTATTGGTGCTCGCTTTCCTAAAACAAAGTGGATCTTGTTTAGTGAAGATTTAAGCATCGACTTTGTCCGTCGTATTATCGCCTCTAGCTCTCAGTTCAGTGTGCTTCTTAAAGAGAGTTCTTTGCCGGAAATACATGAAGCTATAATGTTTGCAATGCGTAATCATCGATATATTTGCCAGCGAATGACAGAAATGCTTCTCGTATCACGTGAGATTACTCCTGAAAAAGAGCAAATAAATCTGACAAAAACAGAAATAGAAATCCTCAAAGATATTGCTTTGGGTATGACCACAAAGGAAATTGCAGAAAAGCGTTTTTCAAGTTTCCATACTGTCAATACTCACCGTAAAAATATTTTCCGAAAATTAAATGTAAACAATGTACATGAAGCTACTAAATATGCATTGCGTGCGGGTTTGGTAGATTCTGCAGAATACTATATATAAACAAAAAGGCTTGAAAATATCTCTCGACAGTTTCAAGCTCTTGTTTTCTAACTAACTTATTATCAACTATTCATTACTCATTTTCCTAACGAGTGCAAAAGTACTTGATTTTTATCTAATTTGTATCCTGAAATAAAGAAAAATAAACGTAAACGTTTGCGAATTAAGACTTTATTAGTATCTTTGCATAAATTATCAACTAAAGCATTATGAAACAACACAGGACTTCCTTGAAAGACCTGGCAGATAAACTTGGGGTTAGTATAGCAACTGTATCTCGTGCATTGCGTAATTCGCATGAGGTAGGTGAGGAAATGAAAGTTAAGGTTAAGGCTTTAGCTAAGGAGATGAATTATCGTCCGAATCCATTTGCTCAATCTCTTCGTAAAGAGGCACCTAAGGTTATAGGAGTTATTGTTCCGAATTTAGTTACTCATTATTTTGCTGCAGTACTCGATGGAATAGAAGATTTCGCTCGTCGTAAAGGGTATTCTGTACTAAGTGCCAATAGTCATGAAGACCATGAACGTGAGGCGCAAGCTATCGAGAATTTTTTGGATATGCATGTAGAGGGGATAATTGTTTGTTTAGCTCAGGATACTGTTGACTTTTCTCCTTTTCTTAAATTAAAGGAAGTAGGTGTTCCTTTGGTATTCTTTGCTCGTACTTGTCTTGATGATCAGTTCTCTCATGTTATTGGCAATGGTGATGTAGCAGCATATGATGCAACAATTCATATGATAGATTCTGGTGCCAAGAGAGTGGCTTTTATAGGTGGTCCTAATAACCTGAATATGGTAAAGCGTCGTAAGCATGGCTATTTACAAGCACTGCGAGATCGAAATATTCCTATAGAACGTGAATTGGTGGCTTGCGATAAAATAGACTTTGAGGTAGCACGGGCTAATACGATTAGGGTTCTTGAGAATGCTCATCCTGATGCGATTCTAGCTTTTAATGATATTATCACTTATGCTGCGTTTGATGCTATAAAGGCAAAAGGATTACGTATTCCTAATGATGTGGCAATTATTGGATTTACAGATGGTGATACGGCTGCCTTTGTAACGCCACGCTTGTCTGTTATCATGGATCAGGCACATGAGCAGGGTTCAAAAGCTTGTGAACTGTTGATGAGGGGTATTATGGGTGATACACATGTATATAAAGAAGTCGTTCCAATGATTTTAAAGATTCGAGAGTCTAGTAAAAAATAATCATCCAAGTTTATCATGCATATTTGAATTTGGTTGAGACATGAGTTGTCTTGGGAGTTCCTTATTTGCAGGGCTTTATATCTATCTGAATGTCAATACGTTATCCATTTTGTATTTATCACTTTGTAGGTGCTAGACCTAAGTATAGTGTTTACGACTTAAAAGTATGATGTTTACGACTTAAAAACATAGTGTTTATGCAGTAAAAACATCATGTTAATCAGCTCAAGTATATATTTTTATCCATCATAGGCAATAGTTTTAATCATTAATATCGTGCAATCGTTTGTCTACGTTTTTGTGCGATTTTTTTTATTTAGGCTGATTATCTTTTCTTTTTCGTTGTATCTTTGCATGTATAAAAAGGAGACTTTTTTGTTGATATTAGTGAGTAAAGTAAAAGCCTGATTGCAATTTTTTGTAATCAGGCTTTGTGCTTATTCTTCCATGTCTTGATCAAGATTTCCTTTCCATAGATATTTTCTAGTTTCTTGTACTAAAACACCGTTTAGACACAGTAATGAAATTAAGTTTGGTATTGCCATCAGAGCATTCATACAGTCTGCTATATTCCATACGATGCTGAGATTAGCTATACTACCAAAAAATGTAGCAGTAATGTATAATATGCGATAAGCAAGCATCCATTTCCTTCCTTTTAAGTATTCCATAGCCCTTTCTCCATAGTAGCTCCATCCAAGTATTGTACTAAAAGCAAAGGTAAGAAGGCCAAAACTAAGTAGAGGAGAGCCTATATAAGGTATTTTGCTAAAAGCTATTTTGGTTAAAGTGGCACCATCGCTATAGTTCATGTCTGGAAAAGCGATAATACTACTTACAATGACTATACCTGTTAGTGCACATATTACAACAGTATCCCAAAAAGTTCCGGTAGAAGAGACGAGTGCCTGGCGAACCGGATTTCGGGTTTGGGCAGCTGCAGCTACGATAGGTGCAGAACCTAATCCGGATTCATTAGAAAAGAGACCTCTGGCGATACCAAATCTTGCTGCCATCATCACGCTTGCACCTGCAAATCCTCCTCCGGCAGCCTGAGGATTAAAAGCTGATATGACAATCAGTTGTATTGCCGGAACGATGTAGTGTACATTTACGACTAGAATATATATACAGCCTAATACATAGAAAAGAGCCATAAAAGGGACTAATATTTGGCATACTTTTGCAATACTTTTTACACCTCCCAATAACACAAAGGCAGTGAGGGTGCAAACGATAGCTCCTGTAATGACAGGAGATATATTATAAGTCTCTGTCGCTATAGTAGCGATAGCATTGGCTTGTACCGTGTTTCCGATACCAAAAGCTGCTATTGCTGTAAAAATACTGAACAGTATGGCCAGCCATTTCCATCCAAGTCCTTTTTCTAAAGCATACATAGGACCTCCTAACATTTTGCCACGTTCTGTGATGGTTCTATATTTTATAGCTAAGAGTCCTTCTGAATATTTTGTGGCTATGCCAAATACACCCGTAAGCCAACACCATAGGACCGCCCCCGGACCTCCTAAGGCTATTGCAGTCGCTACTCCAATGATGTTTCCTGTTCCGATGGTTGCTGCAAGAGCTGTTGCTAAAGCTCCGAATTGTGAAACATCTCCATGGGCAGATTTATCATGTTTAAAGGATAATTTTATTGCGGTGAAAATCTTGCGTTGTGGAATGCGAAGGCGGATGGTAAGGAATATATGAGTACCTAATAATAGGATAATCATAAGCCATCCCCATAACAGTCCACTTAATTCAGAGAATAAATTATTAAGTAGTTCCATACTTTTTTATTTAGTAGATTTTATTTTAATCTTAATTTTTTCATATCCCATTGATTTTAGGAGCTGATGAAATTGTTGTGTAGCGTTATTGGCAGCTGATTTGATATTTTGAGGTGTCATGCATCTGTTCAACATTTTCTTATAGGCTTTCTGATATAACAGTTCTCTATCTTGATCTTGCCAATCTCCTTTTTCGAGAAAAGATTTCGTCTTTGCTTCGTCAATGAAGTTTTTATCCAACAATTTTATAGCTGGTAGTGTACAGATGATAGAATCTCCTTTCGTAACAATCCAATCATGTGGAGCTTCTTGCAAGTCAATACCTAATCTTAGAGTTCCATAGTATATTTTTGTGAGTTGACTGTCAGTAAAGAACCCTTTTTTGATGGTGTCTATGAGTTCTTCATCATGAATAGTGAGAAATTCCCATTCTCCAATACTTTCGATAGAGCGTATTTGAGTAGGCGTAATATCGATATTTTTATTTTCTTCGATATGTACTTCACTTTTCCTGAACTGCAAAGTAAGATAGAAGACAAGACCTCCGATGAGGACAATAGATAGTATAGCCAACCAGGCAGAAAAGGGTATATATCTGAGAATGTTTTTTAATCTTTTATTTTGCTTCTCCATTTTCTACAGTTGATTTATCTATTAATATTTGGATATCGTGAAGAGTAAATTGTTTCCTGAATGTAATTTTGATATCGCTCTCTTGATATCCCATTCTTTGAATCATAGGTATAAGTATCTTGGCAGCGCTTTCTTGTGCAGACGAGATTATACCTTGTTCAGGTATTTGTTTGATGATTTGTGCTCTTCCTTGTTGTTCAAACTGACTTAATTCAGCATCAGTAAAGTTACTTCTCATGAAAGCAACTTGTTTTTTAATTTCTTGATGATTGATTTTTGAACTAGTAAGTATGATTTTTGGATCAGGTAATATAATCTCAATTTTTGTTCCTTTTTTAGTAATATTCCTGTTTGTAAAATGGCTAAAATCTATATATGCCTTTAGTGTAGCATCTAGGGGAATGGCTATTTTTCTTTCACTAGCAGGAAGTGTGATGTCTATATCTTGTCCTAAAAAAGAGCCTTTTATTTTCTTATCATCTTCATGAGTTATAATCTTGTGCACATGAACTTCAGTCGTATAAAGTCTGCTGCATTTTTGAATAAGCATGACGATATTGGGTATCGTATCTTTTACAGTATCAGAAGATTTTGATTTCTGCGGATTATTACATGAAACCAGTACTGTAAGCAATAGCAGTATGTATAAGGTGCTAATTCTCATCCTAAAATCTTTTGTTTTGCTGGCAAAGATAATAAATTTTAGTGATATTCTTTTATTACAGTCTTTTTTATTATCTTTGTATCCGTAAAATATTTGCGCGATGAAAAAGATTTTCTGTTACTTTATGATTGGTTTAGCCGTGGTAAACATTTCTTCTTGTCATGAGAAGAAAGAAAAAAATATTATTATCACGCATAAGCCTGTGGTAAAGGCTCCTGCCCGTACACAAAAGATGAGTAACTATGCTCAGTCACGTAAAGTACAATGGTTAGGGCAAGAATATACTGTACAATATGAGCGTCAGGCAGATACCAAGCTTGGTATTGTTCGAGTTGATGATCATACTAAGTACTATGATAATCGTGTAACGGTTAGGGTATTGCGTTCAGATGGAACAGAATTTTTTCATCGCTCATTTGTTAAGAGCGACTTTTCGCCATATATTGATGATGATATGGCTAAGAGAAGTGCTTTGTTAGGTGTTATTTTTGTTGAAGCAAAAGGCGATGTATTAAGGTTTGCTGCTAGTGTAGGTTCACCTGATGCTAATAGTGATGAATATGTACCATTAATAGTCCAAGTATCCCGTATGGGTAATGTTGCCATTAATAAAGATACTCAAATGGATACTAATAATATGACAGAAGCCCCATCCGATGATGAGGATGAGGCTTCAGAATAATATATGTGATATATATTTTATTTCATCAGTTTTCTATATTCTGGTTCGAAACTCTTAGGACATCTACTAATCATGAGTAGGTTGAGTAGACAGTTTGCAGCTATTTCAGTATCATTAAGATCTACTCCTTTTTCTTTTTTTATTTCTTTACCAATAACGACTTCCCAAGGACCTTCAAAATTCTTGTCGTCAGAACCATAAAACATTTCATTTGTGTCAGGGTCGTTCATGACTTCATATCTAATAACCTTTTTGCTTGCTATTGGTTTGAGCTCACAAGCAAGCTGAAATGCCTTTTCATAAACGTCTCTATGCAGGTTTGCATTAGGAAACATGTTATTAATTTCAGGAAAGAGTTCTTTAAACTCAAAGGCCTGTAATAGCTGGTATAGTTTCATGTTGGAATATAAACTTTAGAATTTTGCCATTTTAATTGCATCAATAGCACATTCATCACCTTTGTTACCTAGCTTACCACCACTTCTATCTTTAGCCTGTTGAAGGTCATTTGTGGTAAGAAGTCCATAGATAACAGGTATTTCCTGTGTAGCGTTAAGTCTTGCTATGCCGTAAGTAACCCCTTCACAGATGTAATCAAAATGAGGTGTTTCACCACGAATTACACTTCCAAGGATAATAACGGCATCATATCCGCCATTTAAGACCATTTGGTGAGCGCCATAGATGAGTTCAAAACTTCCTGGAACAGTTTTGATATGTATGTTTTCTTCGAGTGCACCATGTTTCTGCAGAGTAGAAACTGCGCCCTGTAGGAGGGCGCCTGTTATCTCTTGATTCCATTCTGCAACTACAATGCCAAAGCACATGTTGCTAGCATCTGGAATTTTGTTAATATCGTATTCTGATAGATTATGAAGTGCTGTAGCCATTTTACTTTGTAGCTCTTTCGATATATTTATCAATTTCTGCAGACTGTACGAGTGCAGAATTTAAGTAATTCTTTTTGATATCTTGGTAGATTTCAAGTGCTTCTTCCTGTTTGTTTTGGCTTTCAAGAATTTCACCGGCTTTCAAAAGGAATGTAGGTGATAAGCTATTGTTTACACCATCAGCAGCTTTACTATCAGCCATTTTGGCAGCTTTCTTAAAGCTATCAATTGCTTTGTCTAATTGGTTGTTGTGTGCATAAACATCACCTAAAGCAGCGATAGCAGCAGGACTTACCATTTGATCATCTTGTGCATCGTAATTCTCAAGATATTTTTGAGCTTCAGCCCATTTGCCAAGGTTGGCTTCGCATAAACCTGCATATAGATTAGCAAGATTAGCAGCATCTGTACCACTATAGTCTTCAGCTATTTTAGCAAAACCTGCGTAGTTTGCACCATCTCCGTTAAGGGCCTTGTCAAACATTTCTTGGCCAAAGTATTCTTGTCCTTTACCAAGTGCTGTACTTGCTTTTTCCTCACGTGGACCTACGATGTAAGCATTGTAGGCAAAGATACCAAGGATAACTACGATAATAGCTGCAATTGCAACGAAAATGGCCTTTTTGTTTTTCTCGATAAAGGCCTGTGAACTGTTGAGTGACTCATTCATCTCCTGAGCACCCATTTCCATATTGTCTGCCATGTATTTAGTTGTTTTTATTATTCATATATTAGCGTGGCAAAATTAATGAATTTATCCCACATATTGAAATTTATCACTTACTTTTTTCTCTTTTTCCATTGATTTACATTACTTTTGCAACCTAAAGATAGTATCACATTATGGTTTTAAATAATATTTCAGTAATCAATTATAAGAATATTAGGACAGCAGATCTTGTTCTTTCTCCTAAAATTAATTGTTTTATCGGACAAAATGGAGTAGGTAAAACAAACTTACTTGATGCCGTATATTATCTTTCTTTTTGTCATAGTGCATATAATCCTATGGATTCGCAATGTATTACGCACGATGAGGACTTCTTTGTTCTTGAAGGAAATTATTCTACGGACAATGGAGACTCTGAAAATATTTATTGTGGTATGAAGCGTGGTACCAAAAAGCATTTTAAGCGTAACAAAAAAGAATACAAGCGTTTATCCCAGCATATTGGATTGATTCCTCTTATTTTTATTTCTCCTTCAGATTCTTTTTTGATCGAAGGGGGTAGTGAGGGGCGCCGCAAGTTGATGGATGTTGTCATCTCACAATATGACAATACTTATATGGATGCGTTGAATAATTACAATAAGGCGTTGCAGCAGCGTAATGCTTTGCTGAAAATGGAGGACGAACCAGATGTTTCTCTTCTTGATATTTGGGAGCATGAAATGGCAGAACAGGGTACTCTGATTTATCAAAAACGTGATGACTTTGTCAATAAATTGGTTCCTGTATTTCAAGAGATTTATAGGAAGATCTCGGGCGATCGTGAAACGGTGAGTCTTCGATATGTTTCTCATGGTCAGCGAGGTGATTTGTATGATGTTATTAGTCGTGATCGCTTTAAAGATCGTGCTGTTGGATATTCTCTTCATGGCGTTCATCGTGATGATTTGGAAATGCTTATTGGTGATTATCAGATGAAGCGTGAAGGTAGTCAGGGGCAGAATAAAACATTTGTACTGGCTTTGAAATTAGCTCAATTTGATTTCTTGAAGCGTACAGCTTCAGGGACTACTCCTTTACTATTGCTTGATGATATTTTTGATAAATTAGATGCAGATCGGGTTGAGCAGATTGTTAATCTCGTTTCAAGCAATAATTATGGGCAAATTTTTATAACAGACACGAACAGAGATCATTTAGATCGTATTTTGAAACATAGTAACAATGTTTATAAAATTTTCTCTGTCGAAAACGGTGAAATTACTCAAAGAAACGCATAATATGTTTAAACGTCATCCACGTTCGCTCGAGGCGATTCTTCTTAATTTTATTCGTACTGAAGGTTTGGAAACTCCATTACTTCAGAAGCGTCTGATAGATAGTTGGCCTGTTGTTGTTGGTCCTTCTATTGCAGCATTGACCGGTGAGAAATATATCAAAAATCAAACCTTATTTGTAAAGATTTTAAGTCCTGCTTTGCGACAGGATCTCTCCATGATGCGTTCGAAATTAGTAGAGCGTTTAAATGCGGAAGTTCAAGCTCAGATTATTACAGAAATCAGGTTTTATTAATTGGTGATGATATCATCCATGGGGATGTCATTCTTTTCAGTCGGTATTTGCTTTATCATTTGGAAATCAAAGCATATACCGATTTTTTTTGTAGCTGGAATTTTTTTTAAGAATCGGTCATAATATCCTTTTCCTCTTCCTAAACGATTGCCTTGATTATCAAAGGCTACTCCTGGTACTATTATCACATCGATTGAAGAATAGTCTTCGAAAATTTTTCCGATGGGTTCTTGAATATGGTAGGAACCTACTTCCATATCTTTGCAGTTTGAGTATTCTCTCATTTCTATATTGGAATCATCAATTACTTTTGGAAGTATGATTTTTTTTCCTTTTTGCAAAAGTATGTCTATAAGGTCATGGGTGTCGACTTCGTCAGGAAGCGAATAGTATAGGCCAATTGTATTCGCTTTTTGTATTGTAGGTGAAAGAAATAATTTTTTTATAATAGGAAGCGACAGTTCCTTGAGTTGAGACTCAGAGAACTGTCGCTTAATTTGCTTTATTTTCTTTCTGATTTCCTGTTTGTTCATCGATTACTTTTTCCTTTTTTTGATGACTTTTTTAGAATGGTTTTGTGAATTGCTTGCCGGGAGTTTAGGAAAAGCGGCGTGATTACTAAAAACCTGTAGTGCAGTTTTTACAACTGGGTCATTTTGATTAAGATATTCGTTCCAAGCTTCTTCATCAAGCATGTTGTAGATAATTCTACTATTAATATATCTTTCGAGAAGAGTATGTGATTTTTTGATCATCAAGTTTCTTCTTTGTAGTCCGCGCTTATCCGCATAGATGACGAATTGTTGTACCGTATTCTGTTTTTTCAGGTAATCCGCCATTTCAGACATTTCCTTAAAATTATTCAATTTCAAGCGATTATTGTCCGTATATGTGAAAGCGTATTGTAGTATCAGTCCACTCATACTTGCTTGCTTTAAGTAAGAGGTTACTTCTGTAGTATCTTCTGGAACGAAAATGTCAGGTGTGATACCACCTCCGCCATATACGATTCGGCCTATACTGGTGTGATATGCCGGCCCCGTATGCTTAATACTGTCTTTTGAGAAGAATTCGCCATGCTGATACCTAGTCAGTAAATCCTGCTCATAATTTGTTCCCTCGCCTAAAGTATATGGTTTTTGAATACATCTACCAGAAGGTGTATAATAGCGAGCTATAGTTAAACGTATCAAACTACCGTCGTTAAAAGCAAGCTGTTGTTGTACTAGACCTTTTCCGAAAGAGCGTCTTCCTATAATTGTAGCACGATCGTTATCTTGCATAGCTCCAGCGAAAATTTCAGCAGCAGAAGCACTCGCCTCGTTGATTAATACTACAAGCGGTATATTTTGGTAGCTTCCGTTTCCGTTGCTCTTGTAATCTTGTCTTCTACTATGTCTACCTTGCGTATAAACAATCAGCTTATTTTTTGGTAAAAATTCATTTGCTATTTGTGTGGCAGATGTAAGATAACCGCCTGTATTATCTCGCAAATCGATGATTAAGTTACTAAAGCCTTCTTGCGAAAGTTTGGCCAATGAAATCAGGAGTTCTGGATAGGTTGTTTCGGAGAAGTTCTTGATTCTGATGTAACCAGTAGCCTCATTGATCATGTATGTTGCAGAAATGCTTTTTTGTGGTATTTCTCCTCTAGTAACCGTAAAGTTCTTGACTTCCTTGGTACCATATCTTACGACACCGATCTGTACCTTTGTATCTTTAGGCCCTTTTAATCTGCGTTGTGCTTCATCGTTAGTAACCATTTTACCAACGAATTTTTTTCCATCTACAGTTACGATTTTATCACCAGCTAATATTCCGGCTCTTTCTGCAGGTCCATTATGTATTACATTTTGCACGTGGATGGTATCTTCTCGAATTACAAATTCGATACCTACTCCAGAGAAAGACCCTTTAAGGTCATCCTCTGCTTGTTTTGCATCTTTAGCATTAATATAGACAGAGTGTGGATCTAAGTTTGCCAGAATCTGTGGAATAGATTTATCCACGAGGGAGTCAATATTTACTTCGTCCACATATTGATCATCAATGATATGAAGCAAATTATTCAAGCGATTACTACCTGAATTTATAATATTCAGTCTGTTACCTGAAAAATGATTTGTAAAAAAAGAACCGATAAGAATACCGATGACTATACATAGAGCCATCAGTAAGGGTGTATATCGGTTATGTTTGTTAGAATTTGTCATTTATCGTCTGGATTAAGATATTCTACCTCTATTTTTGCCCTTTTCAGAAGATTTATACCATCTTCAAGCCTGTATTTTTCAGCATAAACTACTCGTTTAATACCAGCTTGAATTATTAATTTTGCACATTCAATGCAAGGAGAAGCAGTAACATAAAGCGTACTGCCATCACTATTATTACTGCTTCTAGCAAGTTTTGTGATAGCGTTTGCTTCTGCGTGAAGAACGTATGGTTTAGTCACATCGTTATCATCTTCACATATATTTTCGAATCCACTAGGCGTACCGTTGTATCCATCGCTGATAATCATTTTATCTTTAACTACTAATGCGCCGACTTTACGTCTTTTGCAATAGCTGTTTTCAGCCCAAATGCGTGCCATACGTAGGTATCGCAAGTCTAGTTGGTGTTTTTTTTCTTCTGAGGTCATGGTGTTACTATGATTTGATAATTCCATTACGTTTGAGTAGAGCGTCTATAGTAGGTTCTTGTCCACGGAAACGTTTATACAGTGTCATCGGATGTTCTGTTCCACCTTTTGATAAGATATTATCTCTGAATCGTTGTGCAGTTTCCTGATTGAAAATACCGTTTGCTTTAAATACGCTGAAGGCGTCAGCATCGAGTACTTCAGCCCATTTGTAGCTGTAATAGCCTGCTGCATATCCACCAGCCATAATATGTCCAAATTGTACTGTCATACAGGTGTTTGGCAATTGTTTAGTAATTATAGCCTTTTCCCAAGCCTTTTTCTCGAATGGTATAATATCTTCATCGAAAGCTTCTTTTTTAGTATAATAGGCCATATCGAGAAGGCCGAAACTTACTTGTCTTAGACAGCCATAAGCCGCTAAGAAATTACGGCTTTTGACGATTCGTTCAATGAGATCGTCAGGTATAGGTTCTCCTGTTTCATAGTGGAAAGCGAATGTTCGTAAGAAATCCTTTTCAATGGCATAGTTTTCCATGAATTGTGAAGGTAGTTCTACGAAATCCCACCATACATTTGTGCCAGACAAACTTTCAAATCGGGTGTTGGCAAACATACCATGTAGAGAATGTCCAAATTCATGCAAGAATGTTTCTACTTCAGAGAGTGTCAGTAAGGCAGGCTTTTCTGCAGTAGGTTTGGTCAGGTTAGTAACTACGCTTACGTGTGGTCTGCTGTTTTCGCCCTTTTTGGTTATCCATTGACCTTTAAATTCGGTCATCCAAGCACCTCCCTGTTTACCCTTACGTGGATAAAAATCTGCGTAAAGTACAGCCAGATAGCTGCCATCTTTGTCGAATACTTCGTATGCTTTTACGTCAGGATGGTACACCTGAATATCTTTATTCTCTTTAAACGTAATTCCATATAATTTGGTAGCTAAGCCGAATACCCCTTTGATAACTTTAGATAGTTCAAAGTATGGGCGAAGCATTTCTGCGTCCAAATTATATTTTTCCATTTGCAGTTTATGCGAGTAATAGCTGAAGTCCCAAGGTTCGAGTTCGAAATCTTTTCCTTCTAATTTTTGGGCTTCTTGCTTGATACTCTCTACTTCTTGCAGAGCAGTTGGCTTGTAGGCTTCGATGAGATCGTTCAGCAATTTGTATACATGATCAGCATTACTTGCCATACGGTGTTTTAGCACATAGTCTGCATAGGTTTCGTGGCCTAACAATTGTGCAATTTCCCTTCTTAGGTTGATGAGACGCTTGCAGATATCTAAATTATTTTCTTTATTATCATGTGTGCATAGCGTATTGCGTGCCATGTACATTTGTTTTCTCAATTCTCTTTGAGTTGAGTATGTCATAAAAGGAGAATAGCTTGGATAGTCGAGAGTAAATATCCAACCATCTTTTTCTTTCTCTTTGGCACAAAGAGCTGCTGCTTCTTTTGCGCTATCAGGTAGACCTTCCAATTGCTTTTCGTCAGTAATGTGAAGTTCGAAAGCCTTGGTGTCTTTAAGTAAATTTTGTGAGAATTGTAACGTAAGTATGCTTGATTCTTCAGTCAGTTTTCGGAGTTTTTCTTTGCCTTTTTCATCCAGTAGAGCTCCGCTTCTAACAAATCCGTCATAGCTATTATTCAGTAGCATCTGTTCTTCTGGTGTAAGTTCACGATGGTTTTCGTATACTTTTCTTACACGTTCAAACAATTTTGGATTAAGACTTACATCGTTGGCATGCTTCGTAAGAATAGGACTCATTTTTTGTGCTAGTGCGTCCAATTCATCATTTGTCTCTGCGCTTAACATGCACGAGAACACATTAGAAACACGATCTAACAGGTCATAATAATGTGGGCCTTTTTCATCATCCTCATGAACTATCGTATTATCAAATGTTGGTTCATCAGGATTATTAATAATTTTATCGATTTCCTCGTTATCCCTTTTGATACCTTCCATGAATGCTTCTTCGTAATCTTCTAACGCAATTTGGTTAAAAGGTACGGTGTCATGAGGGGTGTTATAAGGGTGAAAAAAAGGATTGATATGTTTGCTATTTTCTTTTATATTTTCATTCATACTATGCTTTTCTATAATTCCTTGCAAAGATAATAAAAATAATAAAAGACAAAGCCTGATTATCAAAGAATTTAACTATTGTTACATCAGTAATTTTTCCAATGCGGGTATAAATATTCTTCCTCGATATAATGTCAGTCTTTGAGCATCTTGCATATTGTTTAATGCTCTTGACACATCTAGTCTACTGTCATTTACTTCGAGTGCCAGTTGGTTCATTTTGATATAGAAGGTTTTTGGACCGGCAGGGTATATACAGTGCTCTTCAAAGAAGCGTGTTATTTTGTCTTCGAGTGTTTGTGGAACTTTTTTCCATGGGCGATGTTCGTAGCGTTGGTTCTCCATGGAAAGTAGATTTAATATATTGATTCGGAATATGACAAATTGATCACTAAGTCGTAAAACTTCTTTTTTATCTAGGCTGAAGAGTTTGCAATCTTCTAATGCCTTATAAGTACGTGTATATCGCTGGTGTAATCCGAATAGGCGGTTAGCCTGTATCACAGATGGCCCTTCTGAAATTTCTGTAACGTAGTAACTTCCATCGTCAGAAACCGTTTTAATTTCAACTTTTCCATTTAAAATGAAAAATAATTCATGGCATGGATCACCTTCTTTTACAATATCTTTTCCTGCTCGTATTGTTGAAAAATTGAATCTTGTATGTGCTACAATAAGTGAGATGTCATTTTTACTAATACCAAGAAAGAGAGGGAGTTGTAAGAGATTATTATATATTTGTAGCTCTTTCATGTTCTAGTTTACTATCTTTTTTCTTAATTTTGGAGAATACCAAACGGCATTTTTCCCATTTTGATCGGCGTAGATAAAGTATGCCATGAGTTCAGGGTGTTTTGCTAATATTTTTTTGGCTCCATCTAATCCGGTTACCATAAAGGCTGTAGCATATGCATCTGCTGTTGCACAATTGTCAGCAAAAACGGTTGAAGAGAGGATATTATGTTGTACAGGATAGCCCGTTTTGGGATCTATGGTGTGAGCATATTTCTTGCCATTCTTATAATAATATTTGCGATAATTACCGCTAGTTGCCATAGCTTTGTTGGTAACATTTAATATGGTCTGTATCTCTTGCTGATTGTTTAAAGAGTCGTCTACAGGTTTGGTTACACCTATTTTCCAAGGTACTCTTTTTTCATTCAGGCCATAGGTTACAATTTCTCCACCTATTTCAATCATAAAATTCTTAATTCCTTTTTGTCTTAAGAACTTGGCTACTACATCACTTCCAAATCCTTTCGCAATGGCCGAACAGTCAAGCATCGTATTTGGGTTTTGCTTGATAATATGTTTTTTTTCCATTTTGATTTTTTGGTAGCCCACAATATTTCTTAAACTGTCAACAACAGCTTTGGATGGTTCTTTTCCTGTTTTGAATCCAAACCCCCAGATGTTAACCATTGGGGCTACGGTCATGTCAAATGCGCCATCTGTCTCTTTGGCTATATTCTCGCCTAGAGTGAAAACTTCTGCAAACATATCATCGACTTTTACATCTTTACCTTGATTTATCTTAGAGATAGTAGATGTCTTGTTGAAGGTAGATAAAGACTCATCTACTTTTTTAAGTTCTCCTTCTATCTCGGTTTGCAGGTCATCATCAGACTGATAAGTTATATTATATATGGTTCCGAAAATAAATCCGGTATTATGTTGAAAGGGAATCGTTTTTTGCTGACGAACGATAACTATAATGATGGCTGTCAGAACAAGTAATGCCCCTATTTGCCATGCTGTTTTCTTGGGTGTGATTTCCATTTGTTTTCTTTTTAAAATTCTAGGATTACGTTAAATGTTCCTCCTAAATGTGAACCTTCATTTCGTCCGAATCCGGGTGCATACCAACTGTTACCGATAGCTCCCTCTGAGTGGATTAGTCTTCTTTTGTATCGTACACTCCATCCTAAATGTAGCGGACCAGCTATCTTAGCGTCTACGCCAAGTCCAAGTTCGAGCCAGTGCATATTTGCTTTTTCGCCTGTGTAGCTGAAGTCCACTTGGTCTTTCCATACGGGGTCTGTAACCGTAGTATTGATGATATCATATTTATAGGATGTAAAAGCATATCTAACTCCTCCGTAGAGTCGGTAGATATCGTGCTTATTTTTTAATAAATTAAAGTCGATACCGATTCTTCCGTAAGGGGCTTTCGTCTTAAAGGTATTGTTAGTCGTTTCGTCTGTCGTGTTGGCTTTTCCATATCCAAGCTCAAGTATAGGAAAGTATTTGTCTTTCAGATTGATGCGCACGGCAGCTTCGTATTGCCCATAGTCGCCAAATGCAAGTTGGGCAACACCCACAAGATCAACAGATACTGCTATATTTTTAAATAGAGCAGTTGTATCCTTTTCTACTTTTGGAATAACTTTTCCTCTTGGTTGCGCCTGTATACTCAGCGTGCATAGAAGCAGCAAACTAGTCAAGATCTTTGAAATAGATATAGAAGTGTGGGGTTGTTGCATCGTAGTTTACTTCCTTTTTGTTAATTCGAATAGAATCGAGTGCGTTGGTTGTATAGTCAACCTTCGTTATGGTGTGAAAATAAGCAGGTGGACAGTCTACTGTTTCAAAGTGCGGCTGATTGGTCTTACTTACCGTCACCGTATCGAGATAAGTCTGGTGATCTAAACTCTTTACTTCAAAGATAAGGATATCCTGATCTCTCGTATAGCTCATAGCCACCAGACAACTATCAACATTGGCTTTTGATTGAAAAACCGTATCTCTTTGGTTGTTTTGGTCTACTGTCCAAATGGTCAGCGTGTCTTTCAGGGTATCCACATATCCTGCCAGCTTATAGTTTGTATAAACTGTATTATTCAGTGGATAGTCGATACTGCTGGAGCATGCTACCATTGTGAGGAGAAGTACAAATAAAACGGGAATTATTTTTCGCATCTTATTTCTTTTTCTATCTGATAATCGTTTCGGCGAGGCGAATTTCTGCTTACTAAGTCTCCTATAAAACCAGTGAGGAAGAGTTGTGTTCCTATCATCATGGTAGTAAGGAAGATATAGAAGTAAGGCGATTCTGTAACCAAATGACCATAGTTGCCATGGGATAGTTCGATAATCTTGCCAATACCCATTCCTATCAAAGCTAAGAAGCTGATAAAGAAGACGATAGAGCCTAAAAAGCCAAATACGTGCATTGGCTTTTTGCCGAAATTGCTCAAGAACCATAAGGTGAGCAAGTCGAGATAGCCATTGAAAAATCGGTTAATGCCAAATTTGCTTGAACCGTATTTTCTTGCTTGATGGTGTACTATCTTTTCTCCAATCTTGTTAAAACCAGCATTTTTTGCAAGATATGGGATATAACGATGCATCTCACCATACACCTCTATGTTTTTGACAACCTCCTTGCGATAAGCCTTTAGACCACAGTTAAAGTCGTGGAGATTATGTATACCGCTGATTTTTCTGGCAGTAGCATTAAACAGTTTGGTAGGTATAGTCTTGGTAAGCGGATCATATCGTTTCTGCTTATAACCTGATACTAAATCATAATGATCTACAGTAATCATTTTATAAAGTTCAGGAATTTCGTCAGGTGAGTCTTGTAAGTCTGCATCCATAGTTATGATGACATCACCTTTTGCCTCTTTGAATCCACAATATAGAGCTGGGCTCTTACCGTAATTACGACGGAATTTGATACCCTTTACATTTTCGTCTTTTTGGCTCAGTTCTTCAATAACATCCCAGGAGCGGTCTGTAGAACCGTCATTGACAAAAATAATTTCGTAAGTAAAATTATTTGCTGTCATCACGCGTTTAATCCATGCGTGGAGTTCTGGTAATGATTCTTCCTCATTGTAGAGAGGAACGATAACTGAAATATTCATATGATAATATTATTTTAATTCTTCTATTTTGTTATTTTTTTGTTCTTTTCATCAGCAGTGCGATGATAGGGCTGGTAATACATCCAAATATGAGTTCGTATATCATAAATAGTGAAGCCCATGCTGCAGAAGACATCATAGTTAGAGCTTCTCCCATATTTTTAATCTCCTGAGCTGATATTCCTTGTTGCTTGTAGTATTCGCTTGCGATTTTAACGGATTCATTGATTTGGGTCATAAATCCTACTGTGTCTCCCCATTCGAAATATGCAAATTGCACAACGGTTAGAATTAGGGTAGCATAGAAATATGTTTCCATTGCATAAAACCAAGCTCGTCTAAATGAAATGAGCCCATCCAGTGCTTTATCGCGGAAGAGTTTAAGCGTATAGCTTACCACAAAGGGGGTGGATATTGCAAAAATGAAAGATATTAAACTGAGGCTAGGCCATTTGTGGGCTAGCATGGCTCCAATAAAAGACGCTATCCAGACTAGGGATAGGAAAAAACCATCCTGACGGGCAAATGCTCTAGTCTGTTGTATTATTTGTTGAGTAATCATTATACTTTCCTTTTTAATATGCAAAAATAGTCAATTTCTTTGAGATAGCCTTCTGCGTTATGATAATTTTTCTTATTTCTTTAACTTCTTAATGGCTTATGGAGGTATGTCTACTTAGGGATATCTCTGTAAATGGCCCCGTTTGGGTATGTTTTTACATGGATTCTTTTGATGGGGGTAGGGTAATAAAAGTTGTTGTAGTAGTATAACAAAAAAAAGTGAATCAAAAGAAATTTTGATTCACTTTTTGAGCCTCTTGTCGGATTCGAACCAACGACCCCGAGATTACAAATCACGTGCTCTGGCCAACTGAGCTAAAGAGGCATGGGTGGGCAAGCGATTCATATCGCGTCGCTACGACCAAGTACCCTTGCTATGTTCCCATCCTGGGGGAGTTCCGAGGGAGCTGACCGTATGAGACTTGCCCGTCTCATTTTTGCGGTTGCAAAGGTAAGCATTATTTTTGGTTCTGCCAAATATTTTGCTAACTTTTTTGCATTTTTTTTATCCGATGTCAACAATTGTGATACCTGCGCCGCCAAATTGAACGTGCTCATCGCCATAATGTGTTACATTTGGCACGCTTCCTAAATATTGTCTAATGAGCTGACGCAGAATGCCATTTCCTTTTCCATGGAGTATTCTTACGCGAGGCATTCCAACCAGAATAGCATCATCTATGAAATATTGTACGGCCGTTAAAGCTTCGTCCCCTCGCATACCTCTTACGTCAAGATCCTGATGGAAATTCTGTTTATGATCATCCATCGTCTTTCTTGTTTCTTTCGAGATTCCATAAGAGCGAAGTCTTTCCGCCATTTCTTCATTTTTGCTGAGCGTCTTCTCTTGGCTATTTAGTGAAGATGCCGACGGTGTAGCAGCATATTCCAGACGATTTAATTTTAGTTTGGTGCGCATGCCACCAAAAATAACCGTAGCCGTTTTACCGTCTATGCTTTCCAGTTTTCCTGTGCTACTAGTTCCTTTAATACGTACCTCGTCGCCCACTTCAAGCACTTTGGTACCCGTTTGTTTATTTACAGCTTGGCGTAAGGTTGCAGCAGCCTGTTCCTGTTTTTGAGCTTTTTCAGCTTTATGCTTTTCGTGACGCGCTTTGCGTTGTTTTATTTTTTCTATTTGTCGGGCTATCATGTCATCGTTAGCCTTGGTATCGATGGCACTGACTTCCTTTTCAAATTCATGAAGTTCCTGTCTTATTCGTTTGGTTTCTTCTTTCTCAGCCTGCTTTTCGCGTATTTCACGAATTGTATTCTCTATTTTCTTATTGCTTTCTTTCAGCAATTCTTCGGCTTCTTGGCGTGCTTTGGCGAGAATTTCCTTTCTTTGTGCTTCTATTTCTTGCAGACGAGTTTCATAGCGACTCACAGCTTTATCCATGTCTTTCTCACGCTGATGAATGTTCTGGCGTTTGGTTTCCCAATAGCGTTTGTCTCGTACGATATCCTGCAAATATTTGTCACTTTGAATATAGTCACTACCAACGATTTCAGATGCTTCTTGAATGACTTGTTCTGGTAAACCTATTTTGCGAGCAATTTCTATAGCAAATGAACTTCCTGGTTGACCGATAGCCAACTGAAACAGAGGTTTCATCTCATGTCTATCGTAGAGCATGGCACCATTAGCCACTCCTTCGTGAGAATCAGCAAAATGCTTTAGGTTTTGATAGTGGGTGGTGATTACTCCAAATGCGTTTTTCTGACAGAACTGATTCAGTACACTTTCTGCTATGGCACCACCGATAGCCGGTTCCGTACCAGTACCAAACTCGTCAATGAGGATGATTGTAGATTCATTCGCATGTTTCATCATATTCTTCATATTTAATAGGTGTGAAGAATAGGTACTGAGATCATTTTCCAAACTTTGTTCATCGCCGATATCAATCATGATATTGGTAAACATACCGGTAGTACTGCGATCGCCTACAGGAATAGAAAGACCACATTGTAACATATATTGTAGTAGACCTACAGTTTTGAGACAAACTGATTTACCGCCGGCATTAGGACCAGAAATAATAAGTAGGCGCTTTTGCTTCGTCAATGTAATGTCCAGTGGTATTACTTTTTTATCTTGTCTTTCCAGTGATAAGCGCAGAAGTGGATGAGAAGCCTGAATCCAATCCATAGCAGGACCTTTTTTAACTTCTGGTTCAAATCCTCTTATTATTTTAGCCAATTCTGCTTTTGCGCGGATACAGTCTATTTGTCCTAAGAATAGATAACTTAGAATAATCTCCTTAATATGTGGGCGTACTTTGTCCGTAAATTCGGTGAGAATGCGAATCACCTCGTGGCGTTCGTCACTTTCTAGTTCTCTTACTCGGTTGTTGGCTTCCACAACTTCAGCCGGTTCGATAAAAACGGTTTTTCCTGTAGCACTCTCATCATGTACTATACCACGAATCTTTTTCTTAAGGTTAGGCACCACAGGAATTACCAGTCGGCCGTCACGAAGGGTAGGGGTAACATCTTTTTCTACCACGCCTTCACTCTGAGCTGATCGTAATATCCCATTCAGTATGCGGGAGATATTTCCTTCTGTACGGGCAAGTTCTCTTCGAATATCCAACAATTTTGGCGAAGCGTTATCACGGATATGGCCAAATTTGTCAAGGATCTGATCAATACGAGAAATCAGTTGAGGGAAAGTCATAATATCTTCAGCCAGTCGATGTAGAGCGGGATATGGATATTTCTTATCTACTTTCCATCCGTCTTGTTCTTCATTTTCTTCATCATCACCATCTACATTCGTATTTAGGAATTTGACGATTTGGGCAATAGTGTCGAGCGAGCGACGTAAGTCGAAGAGTTCATGCTCCTCAAGAAATGTATTTTCTACGCGGGCACGTAATACGCTTGCGCGAACGTCATAAAAATAACTGAGAGGGAAATTCTCGGTTTCTTCTTGTATTCTTCTGAAGTCGCGTACTTGTGCCAACCACTCATTAACCTCATCAGCTTTTGTAGAAAAAGAGATTCTGTCTACTTCTTCCTTGCCGAGAGTTGAAAGACAACGTTCCTTCAGTAATCGTCGTATTTCACTAAAACCTATCTTGATTTCGAAGTTATCTGGGTATATCATGTTGCAAAAATACGCTTTTTTATCATTTTGAGCAAAAAAGTTAAGAAAAAATTTGGTGGAACCAAAATGTTATGTTACCTTTGCACTCGCTTTTGAGAATAAAGCTATTGGTTGCGATACCATGGAGAGATGGTAGAGTGGTCGATTACAACGGTCTTGAAAACCGTCGTGCTGAGAGGCACCGGGGGTTCGAATCCCTCTCTCTCCGCTAAGCTCTTAGGAAATTCCTAAGAGCTTTTTTTATTTTCTATACGATTTTAGAGCATGTAT
>OCTW011565448.1_pt1 | contig 56114 bp, 53 predicted proteins | sample 1539671 | NCBI WGS metagenome assembly OCTW01 (sample SAMN02144230, study PRJEB22623) | gut metagenome | biome: sheep rumen | host: Ovis aries | place: New Zealand | reverse complement strand
GACTTAGTATATAAGGTAACTGCCGGACCTGACGGAACACATCTCATTCACCTTCTCTCAACCCCAGGAAGCAGGCTTAACTTCGGATATGCAGGACCTCACGGGAATGACCTCGGCCTTATTGGCTGCACGGTCTGGTATACATATTATGATACAAGCAATGGCGGAGAGAACGAATGTATCAAGGCCAATGCTGGTAACGTCATCATAACCCCAGACCAGGTTCCACTTTCAAGCATGGACTATTCAATGTTCAACGGGCCTACCAAAACAACCATCCGTCAGCTCCTTGTTGCGAAGGCGAAGAATACACTCGGTCTCATCCGTGGTAAATACAGCGGTAAGGTTTCAATACCTCAGGCTGAAATGCAGATGGATTACCAGATGCTTATCCAGCAAGCAGAGAAGGAACGAGACAAGGCACTTGAAGCCCTTGAGAAGAGACTTGAAAGGATGATGCCTTGGAACTACCTTGAAAACCAGGCTAAAGTAACGGAACAAATGATGAAAATACAGCAAAGTGTTCCTCTCGGCATTTATGTAATCTAACGTCATGACGCGGGAAGAATTTATCAAAGCCGCCGCCAAAAAATATGGAGACAAGTACGACTATTCCATGGTGACGGAGCAGGGATTGATGTACAATTCAAACGTTCCAATAAAGTGTTATAAGCACGGATTGTTCTGGGAAACACCATATATGCACCTTCACGGGATAATATGCGGATGTTTTGAGTGTTACAAGGAAGAAAACTGGGGAAAAAACAAGAATAAGGAGCTTTAACGGCTCCTTATTTTTATTCAATGCTTCAACTATTTATACTGTAAGGTGTAATCTTTCCTTTGTGGGGAAGAAACGCTATATTTTAACGGAATAATAGATTAAGACGAATACAATATGCCGAATAACGGAAAGACAATTTTCCAGAACCTTTCAAGTATCATGGGTATCAACAAGCCGGATGCTGTGGGGGACAATCAATTCCTATCCACAACGCTTCCAGGAAACGAGATACTTTTTGCTACGAATGACAAGGCGGAATATGAGAGAAAGTTGAACCAATACAAGCAGGAGAAGTATCTTGCATATCAGTGGCAGAGGGCCCAGGTTGAAAACAATATGGAGAGCCTTGCGAGCTATACTGCCGTGAAGCTCATGTACCGTGACTGCGACCTTATGGATGGCGTGCCAGAAATCGGTACGGCCCTTGACATAATCGCTGACGAGGTATGTAACCTTTCCAGCGACAACCAGCTGCTGAAAATCTCATCAAAATCAAAGAGAATCAAGAGTATCCTTGAAGACCTTTTCTATAACAGGCTTCAAATTTCAACAGCACTCCGTATGATTACCCGTGGAATGGTAAAGTACGGTAATCATTACATGCTCCTTAATGTCACGAAAAACGGTATCGCAGGTTGGAGACAGCTTTCAGTTTATGAGACTGACCGTTACGAAGGTGGACTCAGTGGGTATTACGGTGGTGGCCAGATGATTAACGCCGGAGAAGACCTTAAACCGGACGAGGTGAGGTTTGTCCATGCTGGAATGAACCAGGCCACTTCTTACAGTGAATGGCAGGTGGCCCACTTCCGCCTCCTTAACGACTCATTCTTCCTCCCTTACGGCGTATCACTTCTCCACAAGGCAAGACGAGCATGGAGAATGTGGTCAATGATGGAGGACGCAATGCTTATCTATCGTCTGGACAAGAGTATTGAAAGACGCGTATTCAAGATTTACGTCGGCGGCATCAACGATAAGGACGTTCCGGCATTTGTACAGGAGATTGCAAACAACTTCAAGAGGACCCCGATTATTGACCCTATGACGGGACAGGTTGACCTACGTAAGAACTTCCTTGATGTTTCCAGCGACTACTTCATTCCAGTCCGTGACCCTTCTGCACCGAACCCGATTGAAACCCTGCAGGCGGCTCACAATGACACCTCAATGGACGACATCAACTACATGCAGAACAAGATATTTGCCGCAATCCGTGTTCCAAAGCAGTTCATCAACTTCCAAGACGCGCAAGGCAAGGGGCAGAACCTTTCTCTCGCTGATATTCGTTTCGCCCGTATGATTATGGGTATCCAGCAGTTTGTCCTTGCGGAACTTAACAAGGTTGCAATGGTTCACCTGTATCTTCTCGGTTTCAAGGAAGAGCTTACGAACTTCTCCCTTGCGATGAATATCCCTACAGCACAAATTGAATCACTTGAGCTTGAAGCGCTTACGAAGAGGATTCAAACGGCATCAGCTGCACTTGCTGACCCTGGAATTGGAATGCCAATGGTTTCGCTTCACTGGGTACAGACCAACATCTTGAAACTCAGTGATAATGAGATTAAGGACATTCTCGGCGAAATCCGTCTTGAAAAGGCTATGGCCGCTGAATTACAGGCTACGCCTATGATAATCAAGAAGACCGGAATGTTTGACACGGTTGATAGAATCTATGGCGATTATGAAGCAATGAATAATCCTCAACAGATGCAGCCCCAGCAAGACCAGGGCATGGGCGGCATGGGGGGCAGCATGATGGGCGGTGGCGGAGCCCTTGGTGGTGACCTCGGTGGCGGACTTGGAGGTGATATGGACCTTGACGGAACCCCTGATGCTATGGAAGGGGGCGGAGCAACAGGTTCAACTGATATGAGTTCAGCTCCAGCAGCATCATCCGGACAGCCACTCCAGGAAAGAAAGACCGTAAAATCCGTAATTGACCAATACCTTGACATGCTCACAGAAAAGCAGAAGGAAAAGGACGGTGATTCTGGTGAAGAAGCCTACGGAATCCTTGAAGAAGGTGAAAAGGAAGCACAGAGTCTTGACTTCCTTCTTGAAAAGGTTGAAAACCTGATTGGCGAAGACGATATATTAAAGAACCTGCCGACAGACGATGATGAGGATGAGGATTCTCTTTCTGGCGATACAGTTTCCGATGAAGATTTGTTAAACGACGAAGAATAATGGCTCTCAGCCAACTATTTATCAGAAAAATACTGTTATGGAGACTATTATAGAGAAAATCATAAGCGAGATAGAGAGGCTGAAATTGGATGCCGGGGAGAAGATGGGAGACACACGCTTCACACTTGACAGGAACGTTTCGGCGCTGAGGGAAGTCAAACTGAGCGCGTATAACCAGGCTTGCGACGACATTATTGAGCTGGTCAAGGGTATTGAAGATAGTGATTTAGCATCACTTGACGAGGCTATCATGAAGACCAGAGCCCTTGGCGGTCTGGACACACTCCAGGAAAAGGTGAATGAGAAGATTGAGACCAGACGCAGGGTTCTTAATCTCGTAGCAGAAGCGAGGGAACTTGGCGGGAAAACTTTCGGTTATCTTAAAGAAAGCTTTGAAAATCTATCACCGAAGCTTTTCAAGTCAGAAGAAGGAAAGGCTGTCATGAAGAAATACGCCTCAGCTATAAAGGAGAACAAGTCACTCTCATCACTCCACAAGCTTTACGAGAATATCCGTAAGGCTCACTCAGGAATTGACTTTGACTATTTCGTCGGAACACTCTGTGAGACAAATTGGAACGTCAAGCCAAAGGAACTCAACGAAGGTATGGAAAAGCTTGCCGGAATTGTTGCTGAGGGTTATATCGTTGTTGGTGAAGGTGCTGGAAAATATCTTGGTACTGAGAATGACAGACTTGACGGTGCAATTGAATTCATCGCCGAGAATAAGGTTGGACAGAAGAACATCGTAAAGTACAGTGAGGCCGTGAAGGTTATCCGCGAGGCAGTTGAAAAGAACGGGAACATCGCAGACAGCTTTAAGAAGGAAACCGACCTTGACAAGACCATTGAAGACCTTGTAGCAAAGTATAGCAAGGACGAATATACCGACCAGGAAGAGATTGACCAGGTTTCAAATGCGATTGCCAGAAGTGGTGACGAAGAAACCGTATTCGTAAAGAAAAAGACCGAGTGCGTAAATTCCTTGGATGAGGCAATCAAGAAGTATAGCGACGGAAACCACGAGGAAGAACTTAGCACTTTAAAGAAGATACACGAACAGGTTTCAGCAAAGTCTTATAATCCTGAGACTATCGGACCGGACATATGTAACTTCGTAGAAATGAGTAAATTATTTGAGTAATGAAAGTAATCCTTACAGAATCGCAGTTAAATCAGCTTATTCAGGAAGAGGTAAACGAAGCAAATTTTTTACAATCTTTACTTGATACCAAAAGTCCAGATAAGCTTGCATCAAAAATAGTTCTGGGCCTTTTGCTTGGAACTATTAACTTCACCGCTCTCCCTACCATTGTCAGCCAGGTTGCAGAAAATAACCCGGCGGTGGAAAACGTTGACCAGAATGGTTTCCTTAATAGAATTAAAACGATGTGGCGGAATGCTGCAAATAAAGAAGCACAGATTACAGACCAAATGAAAGCCGATGCACAACAACAAGCAGGACCAGCAACTGAGGTGAGTAAGGATGCAATTTCTCAAATTTGTAAATGGGAAACTAGGAAGGATTTCGGATATCAAATGCAGCCAAAAGACCTGCAGGGTTATTATGTAAAGGGTGAGAATATAAAGACTTATGGCTACGGACTGCGTGTACATCCAAACGGAAAATACATGCAAGACATAAAAACCGTGTGGACGCAACCTGAACTTGAAAAACTATTCAAAGAAAAGATAGAGAAAGAAAAGGCGTGGGTTCTTAATTGGGCCAACAAGAATAATGTAACTCTTGGACAGGGCCAGCTTGATGCAATGGTTAGTGCAGTTTATAATTATGGAAGAACTGGATTTTTGAAGACCGGCGTGCCAGCATTGATTGCCCAGAACCCAAATAATCCGGCAATTCCAGAAAAGTGGGCCCACCTATCAGATGCAAGGGCTAAAAAATACCCTGGTCTGGCAACAAGAAGAGCCGAGGAAGCCAATTGGTATCAAACAGATATTTCGCAGAATGCATAAAAAAATAACCCAGGTCTTACGGCCTGGGTTTTATGTTATCTTACGTAAATGAGCAGGTCCTCTGTGACCGGAACTCTCAATTTTCCAGCAGACGGGTAATCAACTCCCGCTTCTACCACATCTCCCTTAAAATCTATATCAAACCAACCCTCGTAGATACCAGGTTTGGCTGTATCTCTGGTCTGCCAGTCATATTCCACAACATACTTGTCTTCACATCCTTCTGTGTCGGCATTTTTTATGACTGCCTTCGCCTTTGAGACCTTCAGAATTCCAGTCTCAATATCCTTCATTGAAAAGACAACATCTGAGTCCTGCAAGGCATTGTTTATCTTTGCCTTATGGAAATCATAACGCCCGTCTTCTATTAATTCCATTCTTAAGGCCGGGTAATTTGAACCAACCCTGATAAAAAATTCTTGCATGTCGTTACTTTTCGTATAAATAGTTAGTTCTTCGTTTTACTCAACGCAAAACCGTTTTCTTTAAGACTATATTCAATCCTATTAAGCACGGTTTTCGTATATCTATCCCCGTTTTCAGCTATCTCGGTAAATGGGACAGGCTCCCCGTCCTGATGAAGGTAATATTGGAATGCAAAGTATGTCTTTTTACCAACTTTCATCCTCTCGTCAGCAACGTCAATATTCGCAATGAATGAACGCTGTATGTTCTTTGCTTCTGAGGTGAGAACCATAATCCCTTTCGTCATGTCATTATACACATTATTCATCCTATCTTTGAAGGACATATCTTCATCAACTTCATCAACGGGGGTAATGAATGTGCCGCCCTCAACATAGAAAGTGGTGGGCTTTTTCTTGTTAATTGTACCAATCTTTAATTTGAAATATGGATTTTCCAAAGAAACTTCGCTACAAATATTTTTAGTCATACGCAATAAATCTACAACTAAATATAAGCGATTTTGTCTGGAAGTCAAGACACGGGAAAAAGGGGCCATGTATACCTGGACCCCTTACGGCTAACCTTGTGACCACGCATTACGTGATTTGGGCAATCGCCGCTCTCATTATATAAATAGCCAAAAGTAAGAAAAAAGATGACTTTTGGCCAAATAATACATTTCTAAGCTATGGACTATTTATAGGAGAATATTGTATACAACATGGTCAGACACATATTTTTAGACAAGACAAATACTATTACGAAGGGCTCGCTCTGGAATACCGGCCTTAATCCGATATTGGAAATAAACTACGGTAAAGAGCTGTCCAGGGGCCTCATACACTTTGATGTGAATGAAATCGGCGCCCTCATTGCAGACGGAACATACAGTGACCCGTCTAAACTAAAATGCACACTGAAAATGACAAACTGTGCATCTGTTGATGGTCTACCGTATGATAAGGAAATCCATCATAGGGCTTCCGAACCAGTTGAAAGAGCTACTTCGTTTGACCTTGTACTTTATAAGCTCCCGCAGGAATTTGATGCTGGAAAAGGATTTGACTATGCTTATGATTTCTGGATGCAAAAAAATCACAGCCGGGCTTATGTAAACATGCCATCAAACTGGTATTACGCACAGAGAGCAAGGCTTTGGAAAGTGGATGCTGCGGTAATGGAGCCTGATGAGTACGGAAAACTTGAGCTTGACCAGAACCACCCATCCTACTTCTATCAGTATGTTATGTCTGGCGATACTGAGGTAAGAACCCGTTTTGATATTGAAGGCGGTGTGTATAGTCACGCTGAACTTGTTGATGAATATCATAAGTACCTTGCTGGTGAGGACAGTATTGTGGTCGGCTCGCAGCATTTTGATTTCGGCGCGGAGAACCTTGAAATTGATGTCACGAAGTATGTTCTTGATAGTCTTGAAAGCGGGAAGAACTATGGTCTCCTTCTGGCGTTTGTGCCGAATCTTGAAAGGACCAGGCTCAATGTCCAGCAATACGTTTCTTTCTTCACCGACCTGACAAATACATTCTTCCACCCATATGTAGAGTGTGATTATTGTGATGCAATTGCTGACGACAGAGCTAATTTCTGCCTCGGTCGCAAGAACAGACTTTATCTTTATACTGGAATAGACGGCACGCCAACTTCCCTTGACGACGGTATAAAGTGTACAATTGATGGTAAGGAATATGAAGTAAAACAGGCCAGCAAGGGCGTTTATTATATTGAATTCACCCCAGACCCATGTGATTTTGAGGCTGAAACAATACACTACGACGTTTGGTCAAATCTTTCATTGAATGGCGAACCAATCAGTGACATTGAACAAGAATTCGTCGTTAACGATATGAATGGTTTCCTTTCGGTTGGAAGTAATTCAGCAACTCCGGACAGGACAGTTCCGCAGGTTAGTGGAATTGACGATGCTGAAGAGCTTACAAGGGGTGAAGTGCGTGAAGTGATAGTTGATTTCAGAAAAGAATTTACCACAAACAAGAAACAGCTTATGGACAAAGCTGAGTGGAGACTTTACATAAAGGACGCAAACCGTGACCTTGATGTCATCACTTATCATCCGGTAGAAAGGGCGTTCCTTAATAACTTCTTCATAATCAATACAGAAGACCTTATCCCTAATGATTATTATGTTGATATAAGGGTTATGAACGGAATGGACACGAGATATTACAAGAAAGTTCTCAGGTTCAGGGTTGTAAGTAATGTGACAAACAGATATCAGTAAACTATGGGACAGAAAATCAGAATAAAAGAATCAGAACTTCGCAGACTTATTCGTGAAGCTATAGAAAATGCTGTTGGTAATAACCCTACGAATTCACCATCAACTGGAATTGCACCGGCTCCTGTGGCGCCAAATATGGTTGTCAACCCGAAATATGCTGATGCCATAAAACAAACCGTTGAAGATATTCAAAATGTAAAAACTTCGCTTGAACGTTTTACACATGTCCCAGGCGCTTTTTATGGAATTCCAGAAGAAAAAATGTCTGTATTTCAAACAGCAATGCAACATCTGGAAGCAGCTAAAAACAATTTGTTAACTTTATTATAATAAAAAAATCCTCCTTTTCGGAAGGATTTCTTTTTAGTTGATTCTTACATTATCACTTAATATTCCTTCAAGGTCATAGCCAGCGACCGCTTTCATGTTATCATCATTGCATGGGGCCATTGTCGGGAATGGATGAACATGTTTTGCAAACGCAGTCCTTAAAATGTCCAGGAATTCAATTAGGGTATCGCCGTAAGGAATTTGGTGTGCCTTGTTGACGAGTTCCTTCATTGCGGAATCAGATATTAGATTATCCTTCTCTTCCGCGTCAATATCTTTATTTTCAGTAACAGGTATTTCCTTTGTCGCTGGGTCAGTTGTATGTGTTCCAATGAGGTTAATCTTGTCAGCGACAATTGTTGCAGTACTCTTGAAACCATCCAATTCATAATCATTTTTTGGATAATATTTCAATGATATGAACGCTGGGGTCTCTGTATTGTTCTTCGGTCCCTTATCACCAACGACTTTTACACCGGCTTTTATGCGTACCTCTTCATCTTTAAGTTGTACGCCGGTATCCCTTCGGCCTTCAATTGAAATATCTTCAACATCTGGATATAAAGTTGGTTTTACTCCCTTTTTTATCTCCGGATTTGGGCCCCAGCCTTCATAACCAATATCAGGAATTGAGTAATCAGCGTCTTCCTTATAAAGTTTATCAAGTTGTGAGATGACCGGACCGATGTAGAAATTCAAGTGATTATATTCCCCTGGAACCATTGAAAAGACCATGACCATTTCCCCGACCTTCGGAATCACATGGAACATTTTCGGGAGTAGAGGAAAATAGTATGGTAGGTTTTCGTCATTTTCAATGATATTGTCGTAAGGTGTACGAACCTGAATTCTACCACCACCATGCGGGTCTTTCACATTCGTAACCTTTCCAAATCTTATTACTGCGCCTTGTGCCATTACATTAGAATGCTGTTCTTCTTATTTTTTCTTCGTTTTCTGCCTTTTCGTATTCCCTGTCAAGTTTGTCAAGCTCTTCTTCAAGGGCCATAATTTTAGCCTTCACCGCCTCGTATTCATTTTCAAGGCTTAATTTATACAACTTCAACTCGTTGTTTGTCAGATTTTTACAATCTTTCTGTACCATGTCTAAAATTTCTATCTTATTATAGCCCAAGCAAAGATAAAGTTATTGTTACTTGGAACTTGTGATGTATCTTGTGGGCTTTCGCTTAGTACTATAGGACCACCGGCATTACCTCCCATCAATTGAAATTTCATCTCACCAGGAGGAATGATTACAAAGCAAACACCATCATCCTGTATGTTCATCTTTATTCTGTTTATCAAATTGAATACAAACTCTTTAAGAACATCGTCATACTCTTCCTGAACATAATTCATATCAGAATAAACCTTTGCCGATGTTAATATGGTTGAAAATCCTGGCCGTCTTGTACAAGTACATATAAGTAACAATCCGGGTATCTTGGCTAAAAATACCTTGGTCTTATCCAGTGCATTTGTTACTGTGCTTATTAAGGAAGATATGTTCATTATCTAATGATGCCGTATCCTTTTGCATTATTTATGTTTGTGCCAACAGCAACCACAGGGCCACCAGCGTTTGCACCTTTTGCTGTAACAACAACGGAACCGCTAGGGATTACACATTCAACCATCGCATCGTCCTTTAGAGTGTCTACAACCTTTTCAACGACATTATAGACAAACTCATTAACAACATTGTCCGTTCCGTCAGGCATCTTACCTGTGTTTATTCCAAGCGTTTCATTATCCGCGATGATTTCTGATGTTATCTTAAGCTTACTTACCCCTGGTCTATGCACAGCTGTAGCATATATGAGGAAAGCAGCCATTGTTCGTGCTGGTTGCCTGGCTGCGTCAAGGGCATTATCTACTAATTCAATTAACCTTTTAATATTCATTCTAATCAGGTGTTGGTCCCTTTGCCTCGGGTATTATATCTGCGTAGTTAACTTCATCTATTCCTGTGATGGTCTTACCGATACCAAACATACGGATACATTCCATAATCTGGTTTAATAGCCGGATATAATCATTAAGTTGTTCCAAAAGTACGAGAATTATGATTTCATCAATGAGCTTCTTGATTTCTTTCTTGACAATTTCAAGTAAATACAGAACGATAGCATCTTTTATCTGTATGATAAGTTTCTTGATGATGGCGGACAATTTCCTAAAAATGAAATCGCTCACCAGGTCCATATCCTTCTTTCCGATGTCCTCCAAATTTACAAGCCCCATTACGTCCAGATTTATGCAGAACAGAAGCATAATCTGTGGAGAAAGCAATGCTCTGACGAACGGTTTTACGATAGCGAATAGAAGTTCATAAATGAAATTCGATTCAATTGCAAGACTGGCTGAAAGGGTTGTCTTCGTAATTCCAGTACTTCCGGATGTACCGGCAACAGAATAAACACCTCTCGTAATGGTTGTTTGTATTTCATTAAGTGTAGCAGCTGTTGATACTGAGTTCATCACATCAAGTGGAGCGTCGGGGTCATTTTGAATTGCAGATGAAGATGCGGTCATATATGGTTTTGCTCCGTATTTACGTATCTCCATCCGTTTCAGGGCCGCTGCATAGTCTTCGTTTGAGAATGAATAGTAACTGTCATCCACTTCCTTATCGTCAGCTGTAATCGTATCAAGGATTAGGGTTGAAAGGCGGGCATCAATGATTTCATCACTTAATGACAGATTGAACTGTATATCTGGAATAGGAGAAATCCCATTCAACTCATACAAAAGGTTCATGATGATTGTCTTCCAGTTGAAAATCTTTATACTGCGCAGATAGTCAGCGTTGAACTTATAAATTGTCCTCGTTATTGGAATGCTACCAAAAAGTTTTTTATCGGTTAAGTATCTCTGGGCTGGGAAGGTTACAACAAGGTGTTCAATCGGACCATAGCTTTCACTCGGTTCCATCTGTAATATCGGATAAAGTGAACGGACTGGGTCTTCATCTCCCTTGGTGAGCTTTAAATCACCGTCGTCGCCAAGATAGTCTTTCCTTGACTTAAGCCAGTTTGTCCAATCTTCTGATGTATCTCTTCTCGTATCTTTATCCCTGGCGTTTATCCTTCTTGAATCCCAGGCCATTTTGTTATATTCATACATAATATCACCAGGTCCGTAGGGGTCTGAAAATCCTTCCTGAAAATTATCTCCGCGATTTGCAACGTACCAAATGAATGCATTCATATCATCTGTTTTGTACAAGCCCTCTGCCGTGTATGCTGGCCTTACGGTGTATATGAATTCTGCCGGTGGTCTTTCGTCTTCTTTAACTTTTACACTGGCAGGAGCACTAACAACTTTTTTGAATTTCTTCTTTTCCTCATCAGATACTTTATCAAGGTCTATACTGCTATATGTATATATTGTATAAACCTCAGCATTTCTTTCTCTCACATCTGCGACCGTAACGGTACTTTCTTCTCGTTTTCCTTCGTCTCTTTTGTAATATTTTTTAACAGAGCCAGTGTTATAGAAATAGATACCGCTTTCGCTTACTGGAGATACGTGCAGCGTATTGCTAAAATCAAGTATGTTTGTCGGTATATTCAGTGGCTTCGCCCCGCCTAGAACACCTTTTTTCTTGTAAACAAAGTCAAGTGCACTGTACGGTATGAATGGGTTAATTGAACAAGTTAGAAGTGCCGTTAAGATTGTGCTTATCGTAACCTTCACACCATCTTCAAGTGTTGCAATGAAACTATTATTGTTTTGTTTTGATTCAATCAATGCGAGTTTTGATTCCAACGAGTTTAATGCTCCATGATAACCAGCTTCAATTGCCGCACCTATACTTGCATCACCCGTTACAACTTCAAGCAACTCAGCAACAAGACGTTCCTCACTATAACCGAGTGTACGAAGGATGTCAAGAACGAGGTCAAGGGTTGATTCATATTCCTTGGCATACGGAGATAGCTTGTTCAGAAATTTTCCTAGGTTTTGCTGTATAATTGTACTATACGCTGAAATTTTTCCGAACAATCTATTTGCGCTCTGTTTGTTTGTGCCAGCCATCTCTTAATTAGTTTTTAAGGTCGTATGAATCAGTATCGTCGTCTCCGCTATTCAATTCCGCACGAAGCTGGCTAAGGTCAAGTTTTGTGGCCTTTGCAAACTGCTGGTCATTAAGTGCATCCTCAATATCTCCGTTATGCTTGATTATTTCGCCCATAAACTTCACAAGCTCAACCTTCGTGGATAGAGCCCTGTTAAGGTCACCGTGATAGTCATGCATGGCCTTTGCATACTTCGCCTTAGAATCAATAGTGGCATCTGCCAGGTTTGTACTGGTGATGAGCTTGTTGATTTCATTCTGAACACAAACAAGTTGTCTACATGCCTGGTCGTATATTTCCTGGAGGAGTTCTTCAACCTTCTCCGTGGAATTAAGTCTGATTTTAACTTTCTTTTCCATTTCCTTAATCGCTTGTCATAAATAGTTACGGGCCAATTTTTTCCCTATTCGTCATCAATCATTCCCTTCTTAAGAATGTAATACGCCTTCTTGAAACTCTTCATATTGTCCCGCACTTCCTTGGTCGTCATCATTGTTTCTTCACGAAGGAAATAAAGGACTGAACTCTTTTGCAACTTGTTACTTCCGTCTACATTTAGGACATCCTCCCACCTGTCAAGAAGCTCAGTAAGCGCCATTCCAACCTTCATTTCGTTGTCTGTAAGTGAGTTCTTTTCCCTATTGGCCATCATGTTCTTAATCTCGGTTGACATTTCCTTAATCAAACGTTCAACCATTGAGAGGTGGCTTTCTTCTTCCTGGGCAACGTATCGTGGGTCTTTTGCAAAGTCATCCAGCATTTCATCGTACGGTAGATTCCTCTGTTTGTTCTTTGTGTACTGTATGTTCTTGTAAATCAAATAGTTCTTACACACAGTTCCGCAATATGAATAAGCCTTGTAGTGATGGAGTTCAAGTTTATAGAGTTTATACAGCGGTTCATCAACTGGTTTGTCTTCTGGACGTTCTTTCCACCGGTTCTTCATCGTTTCAATATCAACCGGGTAATACATATCTCCAAAATTTTTGGGCTCTTCTGCGAACACCCTTATGTACTTCGGAGAGTGTTCGTTGATTGTTTTCTTGAGCTCAATGAAACCAGCGGCTGTCAAGTCAACTGGTGGTTCAGGTGGGTTATCTGTAATTTCTTCATATACCCACATTTCCGGTTTGAAATTGTTAATCTTTGTCAGTAGATAAGATATCGTATCGTTGAATGTCTGCTGGAATTCTTCTTCTGGCACAAACAACTTATACCGCCTTATAATTGATTCTATCATCTTCGTTAAGGCGGGCATTAAAATAGTATTGAATATCTTGTTTTTTTCTTCAGTGTTTTGGGCAGCTATGTAGTCAACGATTGCTTGTTCTTCCTTCTCATAGAAATACCCCTTTCTCTCCTTTGGTTTTCTTCCTCTTTTTGCCATTTTGTCGTAAAAACTGTCAATTTTTGCGACACTTTTTCATCTTCTTCTCTCTTTAACCTGCAAAATAACAATGCACTTTCCTTTACATATTAAGATGTAAGGGGGCCTGGCTTTGCCTGACCCCCATTGTGTCATTATTCTTCGTAGGTCTTCTTTCTATCGGTCTTATAGAGGTATTCCTTTCTTGCAAGCTCTACCCAGAACTCGCTTTCGCGGTCACTCATATTCTTTGCATAGTCATCCGCAAGAGAACCGTTCCTGTTAACAAGGTGGAAATAACCAACCTTAGGGATTACAAACACATTCTTTTCCTTGTTGATGGCACGGAGAAGGAACTCATACCAGAATGAAAGCTTCATACTCTCCTTCAAACCGCCAATCTCAATGAAATCCTTTGTTTTAAAGACTCCGCCGGTCGTGTTGAAGATAAGGTAGTCCTGGAGGCACTCGTTATCAAAATAGCCAAGCTTCTCGGAGAACGAACTTGCCCACACAGCTTCGTTAACGTACCCGACAGGACCCATCTCCTTGTGCTCTGCGTCAAAAACTTCGGTCAATGGGAGAAAAACAGAGATGTCATCCCCAGTGTTGATATACCTTACAACGTTATCAAACCAGATTGGTGTGAACTCGTCATCGTATTCAAGGATTGCAAAATAGTCGGTCTTTACCTTCTTTGCTGCGGCGTTAATCTGTGTGGAGAACCAAGCATTTTCATTCTCAATATATACTGCTTCTCCAAGATTCATGGCTTTTACTTGTTCAAGTACTTCCTTCGGTCCGACAAACATTAAGTCGGACGGATTGTTCTTGCTTGTCTCAACAAAACTCTTTACTGCGGTTTCAAGAAGCGTCTTTACTTCATCGTCAAACTTATGGACCGGTATAATTGTTGTTATCTTGTTCATATTACTTCAAGTCGTTAGGTGTCAATTTATTATTCTTAATCTGTGCGAGAACTTCCTTAAAGTCTGAAAGTCGCTTGTCAAACAACTCCTTACCGTATTCCTTCTCAACGTCAGCCTTGTGGGCATCATAAGTGTAATCCTTTGCTGCATTGCCGAGGTTATCGTAAAGTTCCTGTGGGATTCTGTCAAGCGTCCATGTTCTTACAACGCTGGCAACCATATCCGGAACCCTGCGGATGTCATCAAACCAGATGAATGCCGGGTTAAGACCGTTGGAAGCTTCCTTACCATCCTCGCTTTCCTCGTAGACAAATGTCCAGTCGGTAGGCGTTGCGGGAACCTTTGCAAGAACGATTGAACCGGACTTCGCAGCTTCAAGAGCCGAATAACCGAAGTCACTGATATCGTCCATCCATACGGTGATTGCGCCCTCACGAAGAGCGTCAGCGAATACTTCCTGAGTAACGCCACGAAGGTCACGGAATGAAACCCACTTATAGACAGGATACTTCCAGTAGAAAGGCTTCACAATCCTGCTGATATCGTCCTGACTTCTTGATACGACATTAATGATAAGCTTCTTAGGAGTATCATTATTACGGAAAACAGGAGCAATCATGGGGCGGACGACGTGGGTCTTGATGCCAGGGAAATATTCGTCAGCAATGTCCTTGAGAGCCTTTGTCGTTACAACCATCTCATTGATGTTCATATCAAACGGTGTGGCTCCAACAGGCATAAAGTCGGCCATGAAACTGTGGTTTTGCAGGATGATTACTCTCTTGCAAGGGAGTGTCTTAGTTTGAGACATCACGGAAGACAAGATTTCAGGAATGAAAAGGAAATCGCTGGCTGAAATTTCAACATTCTCCTTCTCAATATTATGATGCGGGAGGTCTGCAGCTGCATCTCCAAGCCAATCACGAACGCCAATGAACTCCTCTTCCTGATGTAGCATTGAAACATTATAACCAAGCTCTTTCAAAGTCAGGGCCGTACGGTAAATATACTCAAGGGAGCCGGAAGGATTACCCTTTGTATCAATCACGAAAAAGAATACGTTGAAGGATTTGTTCTCCATCTTTTGGATATTGTCCTCAACTACTCTCAACATTTCTTCTTTATTCAATTCTGCCATTCTATATTATTGTTTTTCACTTATTTCTTCTATCATTCCTTCCGCTATTAGGGTATTGAAGGCCAATGCGAACCCAAAATCAACCTGGTTCTCAGTATCGTTTGTATTTACGTTACTATCAAGCAGTTTTGTTACCAGGCCCTTGATGAAATCATAAACAATCATGTCTTCCTGGGTGTTTCCGGTTGTTGTAATCTCTCTGTTTATCTTTGAAGAGAGCCGGAACTCACCATTTTCATCAGTTTCATAGGCTTCTGTAATTTCCCCTTCGCTTCCGGTTTTTCCGCTTGATACAAGACAGAAATTATTTATTCTCTCAATATTCAATTTGTAATACTTTCCGTTAAAGGTCAGTGAAAACTTGTCGTTCAACATTTTATCGTTTCTATTCATTTATTTTTGTAGGTTCGTTTGAAAAATACTTCGCTACTGCCTGGGTTGCCGCTGCTTCATAGTCAATACCGAGAGAAGATACGTCCTTATCGGCAAGTTCTTTTATCGCTTGATTAAGCTGTTCGCATACGGCCATCGGGCTATATTTATCATTTGGACCGCCATACCTTGAAAAGATTGCCCTCACGGCAGGAAAGGCGCACACAAGTACCGACCCAAGATAAGCACTTTCCGTAACAAATAGATATCGTGCCATTTTTGTGAAACCATCAGCTACTTTCCTGGCAGTTTCTTCGTCTAGACCATCAAGCATATTTGTTGATTTCCATAACTCATATAATCTTTCCTGGTCGGTACCGATATCAACTACTTTCTTGCTAAGTTCTTGTAGTATATTCATTTTTCAAGCAATTTTTCAATTATTTCTTTATCGGTAAGGAAAAGACTGAGCGTTTCATAGTGATAATCGGCCTCACAATCTTTGTTGTACTCCTTTACTATTTTGACTGTTGTTTTTCCATCCGGTTTTGTTGATAACAGTGTCGGATTTGCTGTAATGAGGACATCACACTTGTCCCAAATCGTGCTGGAATCACTTGGAAGATAGACTTCACGGATTTTAGTGCCCAACTTTGAAAGGAAAAAGTACGTATTTCCGATTGATGCACCGTATTCCATCGTTGAAACAAACATCACTTCTATCGGTTCGTCCGTATCAACGTCTTTCAGTGTTTGTTCGGTCCACTCATTAAGCTGTTCCGTTAATTTCTTGGTACAGGTCGGGCATTTTCCAAACAATTCAAACGGATAATCCTCATAAACGAACTTTTCATAGGCTCTCGTCGTCTTGAAAGGCAGCGCAAGCTCCATGTCATTGGTTGTTTCATTGAATTCTTCCGGATTATACTGATGATTATATCCTTTTACATAATACATCAGAAAATTGTATGTGAAATCCCTTACTACATCGTTAAGGTCTATTGCAATTTTCATGTTTTAATAAGTTTCTTTAAAAATATAGTTGAATAATAGGGTATTGTCAAGCATTATTCAGCCTTAGCCTTCTTTTGTGTCAGTTTTTTCTCCCTTCTTTCAAGAGCACCGACATCTTCAATAGACAATCCATCCTTTCTCGGTGCCATTTCCTCGTATTTCTTCGTCAAGCTTTCCGTTTTATGAGCTTCAACGATATCAACATTCTGTGTAGCCCCAACTTCAAAAGTAAGAACGAAACTACCGTCAAAAATTGATATCTTTTTGAACTTTAAGAAGGCATAGTTGTACCAGACATAGTCTTCAGCCCCAAAAGCCTTATCGGTTGTAAAGCTAATTGCCTGAATGTCAAGAAAATCGGTCTTTTTAAGGTTGTTATCCTTGATTCTATGTAATTCAGCGATGAGAATAGCATCTGTTTTTGTAAATTGTCCAGCTTCGGTAGGCAAATACAGGTCAAGTTTTACTTTTCCGGCCTTTGTTTCCCTTACGACAAGTTTCGTTACGAAATTTTGCAGAGCAAATCTTGGTGTGAACCCGTTATATTTCAGGTCAATGAGCGATACATAGTCCCCGCCATTCGTATTTATAGCTTCTTTAAGGTCTTCTGCTGTCATTGCAAAGTTCGTCGTCTTCTGGATTTTCTTATTGTCCTGGATTAAAACGACGTGATAGCCCCTTTCATTGAAAACTTCCGGGTGTTTGTCATATTTCATGGCCACTTTCTTGACAGCAATGGCAGAAAGTTCCTTTTCAGAACCAACTGAATCATCACCCAGGTCTCCGATGAGTGTCACTTCGTATTTATCAGCCTCACGAGCCACCCTATAAGACATATCAATGGTTTCCAGGACCTCTTGTGTCTTGTGTTCTCTCAAAAGGTCGTTATATACACTGTTGATTTCAAGTTTGTGCGATATTTCCTGGTTATCACCATCCTCTCCACTGACTTGTGATAGCATAGTAGCGTCTGCACTTCTCAATCCCTGGAACAGCCCGTGGAAGAAAAGTGTCAAATTGAGCTTAAGTTTCTTAAAAAATTTAATCATCGTAGCCAAGATTTAAAAGTTTCTTCTCCATTTCATTTAATATCTTTAACCTAACCGCATTAATGAGTGACAATCTCCGGGAAAGTTCAGCATATTCTTTTTGCTGTTTCTCGCTTTGGTTATCGTAGTCAATTCCACGGCTCATAGCCACTTTATCCTCATAATTCTTTCGTACAGCATTTGCGGCTTTTTCTGCAGCTACAAGTTGTTCAAAATTCAAACCTTTGATTTTCGTTGCCATATCTATTCTTTTTTTTTAGAAATGTAATCCATATGACGGTAAAAGTCAAATAATTTGCGTTTTATGAATATTTATAACAAAACTAACTTTTGAGATGGGACAAAAAGTTTTAAACGAGGAGCAAATGCGACAGTACGTTGAAGGGGAAGTACGCAAAGCCCTCATGGAAGGAAATATAGACGAAGGACTTGATGAAAATATCATTAACTGGCTGGCTGGAAAACTTTTCGGCAACGGAGGGGGCCCCAATAGCATTTTAGGAAGATTGATTAAGGACCATATGAATTTTCCTGATTTAATGAACCTTGTAATCGGTATTTTCGGCGTGGCACCAATTGTAAAGTGGCTGTGCGGTGCTTTTGGCATTGACGTAGACGGACCTCTCGGTAATCTCCTTGTCCGTGCTTTGTCTGGTGTTGGTACGGTTGCTATTGGCGACGCAATACAAAATAGAAAATCTTAGGTTTATGATGAAATATATCTTAAAAGAAAGTGAGCTTCGTTCTATGATTGATGACATTGTTAGAGAAGAGTTTAACAATGCCATTAATGAGGGCATCGGTACCGGAATTTGGAACACTGTAAAAAATGCTGGGCTTGGTGTCGTCGCCCCTTCTTTACTGGCACAGAAATATGCTGCCACAATGAACCAAATCATAAATGGTAACAGAGGAAACCCGATTAGCAATACTGTAGATGTGTTAAAAGACTACTTTGGGAACAGTAGAGAGGAAAAAGCAAAACGGGAGGCAAAAAAGAATGAAAAGGAAGCCAAAAGAAGACAAAGGGAACAAAGAAGACGCAAATAAATAAAGGTCGCACAGAATGCGACCTTTTTTTGCTACTTCCAGTATGAATTCTTACCGGAACCGTTGATTATGAGCTTTGTGTTTTCGCGGAGTTCCTGAATTGTACGGCATCCAGTATAGGACATACAGCTTCTCATATAATCAGCCATATCCTCCGCCCACTTCGCGATAGGGTATTCAACAGGAATCGGCTTTGAGAATCCTTCGGATGTTACCTTCCCACTTCCTCCAGTTAATCTCTGGGCCTTCTTGGTGCTCATTCCGTAATATAGGCGGTACGGCTTTCTCTTGCTAAGCTTACGGTACGAATCCCAATATTCGTTGTCCTCGTTTTCCATGAGGTCGCTCTTGTTTTTCAACTCCTTCAGCTTGTCATAATACTCTTCTGCTGGAATCGCATCGGCCATGTTCAGGTTGTCCGGATGTAGGAAGACGATTGACTCGCACGCTTCCTGCGCCTTGGCAAATATACTGCCACTCATGACCGCGAAAGCTCCGAGACAAAGGCATTTCTGAATGTCATCAAAGTTATGGATTCCACCATCAACGATAATTTCAGTTCTGGCTTCTCCATTCCAGGCTTCGTAATCATCCTTTTTCATTCTGAGCTCGTCAATTAATGTGGCAGTCGGATAGTGGATTCCTACATTGCTCGTCGTGATACACCTACTTCCAGTACCAATACAAGCCCGCATGAAGTCAATCTGATATTTACTGTAATAATCATAAGCTTCCGGAACCGCGACATTGCCAGTTATAATAACAAGCTTGTCTCCGAATTTATGTTTTAGTTCAGCGCATATGGCATAAAGCTTAGACATTGTACCGTGAGCAATATCTATACATATATAATGTATGTTTCCGTCTTTAAGGTCCTTTTCAAGTCCCTCCGCTTCTTGTAAAGAAAACGAAGAAAATGTCTCTTTACTGATTGCAATGCGCTTCTCGTAATCAACCGTTCTCGGAACCACACAAATGAACCCGTGGTCAAGCCATACCTTGTAGTTGTTCTCGTCAGTCACGGCCCCCATTGGTGCAACGATTACCGGATACACCTTTCTGCCGCACATCTCAATCATCGGGTCACATTCGGACCGATGCCATATAGTAGAAATAGGGGCTTGAATGATATTAACATCTTCAAGCTCGTATCCCGTCTTTGTCAGTTTGCTTTCCGCCATCCTTACTCTTCGTTCAGTTTATTAAACCTCTCACGCTCAATGGCATATGCGAGTTCATTTGCCTGGCGTACGATTGTGGTAAGAATATCCACAACATACTTGCGGCTCTTGGCCTCTTCACCGTCCTTGTCCAACGAGCAGATAGCCTCAAACTCAATCGGAGAGAGTTTAACGCCGAGATTCATTGCGTTAAGTGCACTTCTCTCGCCGAATTTCAGGCATCCTTCGGTCTCAGCAAACTTGTAGAGCATTCCTCTCTTGTCAATCTCCCACTGGTTGTCGTTCTTCTCGTACATCTCAATCTTGGAGAGGTGCTGGATGAGACAGACCTTCAGGAGCTGTTCCTTCGTCACATTAGGGAAGGTTCCACATACCATCTTTGCGATGCGTTCCGCGATTGACGAGAACAGGTTGATGTGTGAAATAAGAGCCCCAGGATATGCGAGACCGGTTTCAATTGAAAGGGCTCCGGCGGCGACTTTCAACTGTGTTTTAAGTTCTTCTTCGTCCCAGTGTTCTGCAAGGTTTACTGCCTGCATGTTTCCCCAGAACGTAACCCACTGTTTGTTAAAGTTTTCCTCAGAAAGTGTAAGATTCTTCATAATGCTATCTATTAAATTAAACGATTATCTGCACTATTAATATACAAAAAAAGTATCGGTCATCCAAATTGAATTAAGTGAAATGATAGACTATTTATAGAAAAATATTGTGTAAGATGAAGTATCTTTTGTATTATAAGTTAGACAGTAAGTTTGTTACAGACCAGACAAATGCTGGTGGTGACGGAACGAAAGTTGTATCTGTCGTTGATGGGGTTGCATGGACAAATGATGCAGAGAAAGCTTATTTTAGATTAAGTGGAGAGGCATCAGCGGTTACAAGCTATACTGTTACTGTCCACTATTCATTCTATGATATAGCACTAAGAAAAACAATATCTGTAAAACCGGATGATATATATAATGTTGATGTTTATACTGGAACCAGCGGAAATTCTTTATTTGTACAGCCTAAAAATGCTGAAGGCTATGAACTTGATGATGAGGCGTACAAAATGGTTGAAGTTACCGGTAATACAGAGGTAACATTTAATTATAAATATAAACTTGATGGTACCAGGCTTGTACTTTATCATTCATCTCTTAATGCTAGTTATTCAGACCCTTGGACAATTCTGTTAATTGGTAATGAGTCTGCTCTTAACGGTTTAACTAAAATAATAGTTGATAACGAAACAGAGGTATTACCAGGTGATTTGGCCAGCGGAACGTCATTGTTATTTCCGGCTTCACCAAGAACTGTGCATAAGTTTGAGTATGTGTATGACCATGTATTGACTGATATACCAGAAAGAGCATTCAGCGGGTGTGGGGTTGATAAGATTATATTCCCTTCAAGCGTTACTGGAATTGGCGATTATGCTTTTTATAGTACAATATGCCAAATTAGTGATGGTACGCCTGGTTTGGTGCAAGGTGGAACGTGGACGATACCTGGACACATTAAGAAAATCGGTAACTATGCGTTTAGATTTATGGTATCAGCATTTGCAGCTAGTGGGCTTGTTCTTGAAGATGGAATAGAATACATTGGCGGCGGCGCTTTTGCTGAAGGCAGTTGGGTTGTTATGCATTGGCCAAACACACTTAAATACATTGGTGGCAATCAGGCATTTAGAGTTTCTAGTGGCCCTGATGGCCATCTTACATTACCAGATAGTCTAGAAACGTTAGATGATGGTGGAACGTTTATGCAGAGTATTTTTACTGGTGTAACGTTAGGAAAAAATCTTTCTTATATTGGGGACGGTACATTTACTTTATGTACAAAAGTACGTGAGATAACATTCACGTCCCCAAAAGCGCCAGTAACTAATAGTTACGCTTTCTCATCTATCGGGGCTGATGTAACTGGTGACAAGTTTATGTATTATCCTGGAGGTGGAACTGGTTACGAATGGTTAATTAACTACTTCACCGAAAAAGGCTGGATTTGTACGCCAATTTATTTCAAAGCTTATTTCGAAACTACTGGGGCAAATCAGACTGTTAAACTTCTTCATCGTGCATCAGCTGTGACTGAAGCATATGTTGATGACACCATATTGGTTTCTGGAAGTGATATAGACGCTTTAACGGCTTATACATTTGAAACACCTGGCATTCATACCATTACCGTTACAAACCTATCTACGGTTTCGGCGGCTTCTAATATGCATTATGTAGCGTCAATATACACCGGAAATACAGATTTGGTGCGTATTGATTATATAGCCGCCGGAAATAGCGCACCACAGCAGGTTTTACTTTCAAATTGTAAGAAACTTTCAAGTGTAACGTTGTCGGACGGTACGCTTGGCATTGAAGGCTTTAGTGGCGATACATCATTAACCAGTATAGTTATGCCAGATAGCATTAGTGCATTTACATATTACTCATCCGGCTTTAAGGGCTGTACAAATTTATCAAGCGTCACTCTATCAAAAAATTTGGTGGATATTTCTTCATCTGCTTTTTGTAATTGCACGGCACTTCAAAGCATCGTAATACCAAACAGTGTCACCGGAATCAATCCGTATGCATTTTATGGGTGTACATCCTTGAAAGACGTAGAAATAGGAAAAAATTTGAAGCGAATTTCATATGAATATGATAGTTGGGGGTATGCATTTGGATATTGCGCTTCGTTGGAAAAAATAAAAATACCGGATTCATGTGTGTATATTGGAGCGAACACATTCCGTTGTTGTACTTCTTTAAAGGATGTTGATTTAGGAAACGGAGTAAGTGGTTTGGGACCTATGTGTTTTTACAGTGCGGCTAGCCTTACTTCCATAACACTACCAAATAGTATTGAAGTAATAAGTGGTAATGGTGAATGTTTTTATTCTTGCAAGAATTTGGCAGCTTTTTATGGCAAATTCGCAAGTGCTGACCATAGATTGTTAATATCTGGTTGTTCTGTTATAGCTTTTGCTGATGCTGGACTAAGTAGCTATACAATACCAGACACTGTATGCTCTTTAGCAAACTACTCTTTTTTCCAAACAAGTATAGCAGAACTTAATATTCCGAGTTCCATTACTGATATAGGTGTTTATGCCTTCAAATATCCGCTTGGCAATTATACGTATGAGTCGGGCTGGCTAGCAAATCATTGCCCGAAGTATAATAACATTTATTATCCAACAGAATATTATGCCTATGCAATAAAAAAAGGAGCATCGCTACCGACTTCTTTTAAAGAAGGAACAAAATATATTGGAGACTATTTTTATAGTGGTTATAATATTACAAGTATTACATTACCAGAGACACTTGAAAAACTTGGTAAAGGATGCTTTTACAACTGCAGTGGGTTGACATCAATAGTAATCCCAAACAGCGTAACCGAAATTGGTAACTCTTGCTTCGCTGTGTGTAAGAGTTTAGCAAGCGTTACACTTTCAAATGCGTTAACTTATCTTCCAAGTTTTTTGTTTGAATATTGTTATGCACTTACCGGAATTACAATACCGACGAGTGTAACTGGAATCGGTGCGGCTTGTTTTTCTAGATGTTCTGCAATATCATCAGTAACTATGCCAGATTCGGTGCAAGCTTTAGACCCATATGATGAGGCATATTATGGTAACCACGGCATATTTTATGATTGTTCAAGTCTTACGTCAGTAACATTGTCTAACAACTTAACTGGTTTGTCAAGGGATATGTTTGGCGGTTGCAAGAGTTTAACAAGTATCACAATACCAAACGGAGTAAAGAGAATAGAGGGACGTTGTTTCGCTGATTGTGTTAAACTTACTGGCTTGACTTTCCCAGCAAACGTGGAATATCTTGGATATTGGGTTATAGATAACTGTTCTGCGTTAACCAGTTTGACGAGTCTAGCTACAACCGCCCCAGAACTATATGATACCGGAAGCTCAACCGGAGGAAGTAAAACATTTACTGGTGCTCCGAAAAACGGTATATTATATTATCCAGCCGGGAGTGATTATTCAGTTTGGATGGGACAATATCAACTTGGTGGCAAAAACTGGACAACCAAGGAAATTTAAGTTAAAAAATTATGTCAAAAAATTGGAAACTCATACATATCAAGAGCAAGCAACGGGGAGAAAATGAAAACTCCCCGAAGCTTCCTACTTCAGAACAGCTTGAATATGGTGAAATCGCAATCAATTACGGCAAGGATATAGAAACTATCGCAATCCGTAATGAGAATGACGAGATAATCAAGTTCATTCCGGAGCACAAGATTAAGGAATATGTTGACCAGAGAATTGCGGAAGTCATGGCTCTAATGGAAAAACAATCCAATGAAATAGAGCTGGACGACAACAATTCAATTGACTCTGGAGAATATTAAAAATAGAACGGACCCACTTGGCTGTGAGTCCGTTTTTCTTATTCCTTTGTCCAGTTTATACCCTTATCAGTTGTTTTATAAGTTCCGGGCTGCAGTCCACCATTTGAGATTGACCATAAGACGAGTTTCATAATCCACTCCATATTGTTGGTAATGTAAAGGTATAGTTCCCACATATGGTCTTCCAGTTCCTTAGGATATACCTTTCCGGAAGCGCCATCGTCAATCGCTTCTCCATAGTGTCCCGTGATGAGTGCAACATCCTCCATTACATAGGTACCTCCAAACATGTTCCACTGGTTAACTCCCCATCCGTATTGAGAGGCATCATCGTTGTACTCGTTGATTCTGTTCTTGATATCAAACAACTTGCTGTGAAGCCTAGAATATTTCTTCTGTCTTTCCGGTGGCATGGATTCAATCTCTTCCATTGCATCCATAATCGGTTGGATTGGTAATTCCTCACCGAATTCAAAAGCGTGAAAATTGATGTTCTGTATCAATCTGATGTGTTCGTCCGTAAGCGTAATCTTCTTTGCTGCCATAATTTCCCTTTTCTACTAAAGTACTAAAAAATCTTTACTAGTCAAATTTTTCGGGCTATTATTTATTTGAAGTATGAAAAAACAAGAAGTAAAAGATAATACATTGAAGGACAAGTGGATTGGGAAGAGATACCTGGACAGGAATTACCCTGAAGAATTCACGGACCTGGCCATTGAGAGATTTGAGGATGTTGAAAAGTGGGAACAGAAGATGAGAAAACAGGGCCCACCATTCAACGAGCAGTTCTGTGCCGATGTTTATGCAATTGCCAGCATCATGAGCAAGGATGACTCGTTCAAGGGCAAGTTCAATCCAGGTGCTCTGTATGATGAAATGTGCGAGACAATGGCTGAGATGAGAAAGGGAAAGAAGGAATACTCACTTTATGACGAGGTAAAGATGCTTTCAAAGGTAATGGACAACCACAAGAAAAAGACCGCCACAAAAAAGTGACGGCCTTTATTTTATCTTCTTAGTGACTCAATTGCCATGATTGCGTAAGCCGCTAGGTCCATAAGTGTATCCTCAATCTTTTCTCCTTCAACCTTTTGTTCTGCACCAGGTTTTGTCAATGTTTCCAGTCGGTTCATTTTATCTCCAAGTCGCATCACATAACTTATAATGCCGAACTTGTCATATGACCTTTGTGCTGCATTTCCATAATCGTTGTTTTTCTTACGGTGCAATTCCATCATTTCCTGGCATATTCCGTCAAAATTACCCGCAACGATTTTACATTGCTTGTCTTCACATTCCGGAACAGTACAAGGTTCTTTTTCAATGGTTTTTTTACAGCCGGTCAGTTCTTCAGCCAACTTTTCAACATCCTCAGTCTTGTCTTCCGGTAACTTGTGCCTGTTGTAGAACATATTCTTCTTTGTTTCACGCATTCTTGGAATAAGGTTCGCAGCGATATTTATCATATCACTCTCGCTCATCTTCTTGCTTCTATCAATGTTTTCCCCTGGTTCATAAGGAAGTAATAACGAAAGAACGCCAGTCAAAATGTCATAAACAGAGTGTATATCATTTTTTTCAAACTTTTCTCTGATTTCTTCCTCTTCCTTGTCGCTGAGCATACCCTTTTGGAGGTTCTTTCTCACATTTTCGCGAATGACCTCTTCTTCGTATTTCTTCATGGGATTATTGTTTTCTTTCTCTGTTTCCTCATCCCTAGTTTCTTCATTTATTTCGTTGAGACGTTTTTCCAACTTAAGTTTCTCCTCGTGCCTTTTTAAACGTTTCTCCCTTTCTTCGTTATGTTTTCCCCAGATTTCCTTTAGCTTAGCCTCATCGTCTGGAGTTAATACGTACTTCCTGAGTTCTCTTGTGTTTTCTTCCCGCTCTCTTGCAAATTCTGGGTCTTCTTCTGTCTCATGTTTGCAATACCACCCGGCTTCCAAGTTCATCTTGTCCTCATCGCTCATTTTCTTAATATCTATTTCTTTTTCCATAATTATTTTTTTTGCTCCATTTATTATTTCTGCTGGTTTTGGCTTTTCATAGTTCAGGTTCTTGCTAAAACTAAAGTAAGGACACGTTTCTTCCCATTTTTTCGTAAAAGGATGTTCTTCGAGCCACTCGTTGTGGACCTTTTCTGGGTCTTCGTCTTCTGGCTGAATTTTTTGAGTATATCCGTTGTTAATAAGAATTTTTCTGACATCCCATTCGTTTATGAAACCTTTGTCAAGCATCCAGCTAGGGCAACCATGGTCTCGGAGTTCCTTTGCTATTTCAGCCTTTGTTATGCCGAACTCCTTGGCTAACATGTTCCATTGTTCGTCTTCGGTTCCAGGAAGTGGTGGAAATTTAATTTTTCTCGGTGTCATCGTTGTGTTGCGTACAATTATTTATTCATTAATTTTTCCACTACTTTTTGTACCCCGTCATGCCAGTTTTTCGGGGTATATAATCCTTTGAAGTCTTTCTTGTATTTTGTCTTGTCCAACACCGAGTAATATGGTCTCCTCACCTTTGACCCGTATTCTTTTGTTGTGACCCCGTTTATTCCGCAAAGACCGAGAATCTTGTGAGACCACTGCTCGTAAATCTCATATGCAAAATCGTACCAGGAAGCGACACCCTCATCAGTAAAGTGATAAATCCCATTTTCAAGCAGAGGAATAGTGTCCTTACCTTCAAGTGGCGTGGTCCTTTCAATGATTTTTACGATGAGTTCAGCAAGGTTCCCAGCATATGTCGGCGTTCCAATTTGGTCATTTACAACGTTGATTTCGCTTTTTTCGCTGAATAGGCGCAACATTGTCTTTACAAAGTTGTTCCCATATTCACTGTAAAGCCAGGCGGTACGGAAAATCAAGTACTTGCACCCGCTTTGCTCAATACATTCCTCTCCTGCGCGTTTTGTGTTGCCATATACAGAAACCGGGAGCGTCATTCTGTCTTCGGTATAAGGCATAAACCCCATTCCATTGAAGACATAATCAGTTGAAATATGAATTAACTTTGCCCCAACAGATAGTGCAGCTTCGGCAAGATATTGGGGTGCTAACGCGTTTATTTTTGCGGCAGTATCATAATCGTCTTCCGCTTTGTCAACATTCGTATAGGCGGCACAGTTGACAATCACGTTTATGGAGTTATCCTTGACAAAATTTTTAACCTCTTCCTTATTCGTAATATCAAGTCGTGCAATGCCGTCACTCTCGCTTTCAATGATGTCCGTATAGAAATAGACATTATCAGTTCCGTTGTTCTCAATTACAATTTCGTCAACCCGGTCCCTTATACATCTTCCAAGTTGTCCGTTGGCTCCAGTTATCAGTATGTTCATATTAAAGGTCTTTTAATGTGGTTATTCTGTTCTTGTCCTTTTCGGAGAGGACAATGATTGTATCATTTTTCAAAATAGACGTGCTCGTTGCCGTCAGGTAGGACATAATGGTATCAAGCATTCCTTTTACCGTCATGGTCTTTCTGGTCATTTTAGTGTCGGAAACCTCGTCATAAACATTCAAGAGAGCAATGTTTTCGTCATCCCATCTAATCCCACCTTCACTCTCCTTGTTGTAGTAGTTATCGCACTTGTACTCAAACACGGTTTCATCAGCCAACACAAGAAAACCGTGAGCAAATCCCCTTGGAACAAAAAACTGACACCTGTTATCCTCGGTTAAAAGAGCGAACACACATTTTCCAAATGTCGGGGAGTCTTTACGGATATCAACGGCGAAATCAAGAACGGCACCCTTCAACACTCTCACGAGTTTCGCCTGCTCATAAGGTGCTTTTTGGAAGTGGAGCCCCCTGAATACAAACTTTGACGACTTGCTCTCATTTTCCTGCAACGTGTGGAAATCGTATTTATTATTTGTCTTCTCGTTAAACTCTTTCTCGTTGAAGACCTCATAAAAATAGCCCCGCTCGTCCTCATGCAGGTCGGGGTGTATAAGCAGGACGTCTTCCAGTCCTTTCATCGGTTCTATTCTCATATATGATAAATCGGTTATTCTATAGTAATATACTAAAAAACAACCGAAATATCAAATATTAAAATTGCATTGTCTTCAGCAGTTCCTTTACGGATTTCGTGTAACTTTCATCAAGCGAAATGAGATTGATATACTCATTGTTGATGATGTCCTCACACATTACAATTGGGGAGTGCGATACAGTTATAATCTGTGTCCCCATTCTCTCACAGATGGTCGGGAACGCGTTATTGTAAAGGTTCCATACTGTCATGATGTCAAAGTTAACCTCCGGCTCATCAAACAGTATTGTCATCGGGACCTCCTTGTCATAGTTCTCAAACTGCTGGAAATACTTGTCCTGGGTCTTGTAGGACTTGTACCACGTATCATTCTGCCTCTTGTTCTTCAAAAAAGGTTCAAATATTTTCTTTATGGTAAGTCCCCTTTTCTGGTATTCAAGGACGTTTCCAAGCATCCACATAGCCCTTTTACCGGCATTGGTTTTACTTCCTGCAACCCTAAAGGTAATCTCGTCAGAAAAGCTGCCGAGAGCGGTCCCTTCAAGTCCGCCGATGAAGCTGTTGCCGAGATTAAATGTGTGGGCAAAGTTGTCATAATAAACGACATTTCCGTCCCAAACAACGTCGGCAGTGTTTTCCTTTAGCTTTTCAATATGCTTAGCCACAACTTCAGTACTTTCCCTGTCATCGTCCCACCCGAAGACATCAAGCGGGTCTCCTGGGCGTGTCATACCGTCCCCCACAATTCCGGCAGTTCCTGCAATGGCTTTGAGGATTGTGGTTTTCCCGCACCCGTTTGGACCGAAGATGATGTTCAGCTTGCCCGGCTCAAAGTTAAAGGTCTTGCCGATAAGTGTACCTGCGGCTGGATTTATGAACTTGCCTTTGTTGTCGTCATAAAACTTCTTCTCCTCTTCCCAGCGGGCATAGTCCCTGTCGTACTTCTCCTTCTTGAAAACCTTCTTCCCTTCCATATCGTCGCCTGAAAATTTCCAGTCGGTATATTCGTAGCTGTCCTTGTTCGGCGCCTTCCCTGGATTTTCCGGCTTTACATATAGATACCCGTCACCTTTTTTTGGAAACGTAATACTCTTAATCATAAGTTATTGATTTTTAGTTGATTTTGACTCTTACAATATATCTGTCGGTCTTTATGACCCGGTCCTTTCCGTCAAAATGAGCCGGAACATTGATGGTTACGTGTTTAATGACGTCGTCCGGTCCCAAAATAAACCCCGGAACACTGAGACGCTCAAGTTCATGGCGGTCAACGTAAATGTTTCCGTCAAGCGCTTCAATGTCCTTCTGTGCTTCAATATACATCTCAAGGGCCTTCTCTGCGTCTTCAATGGTCTGGTAAGCGCTGGTGGTGAACTTCCCGTCAGAGCCTTTCGTAAGAATGAGGTAAATGTAGGTCTTCATAATCTTTTCTCCTTTTTTCTTTACTAATATACAAAAACTATGCCAAACTTAGACTATTTATGGTAAATAAAGTGCACTTTTATGAGAAATTTACGTTTATACAGCACAGACGCTGAGTTCAAAACAAATGAGCAAAATGCTGGCGGTGACGGTTCAAATATTGTCACTATAGTTCCTGGTATTTCTAAAACAAATGATGAAAGGAAAAGTTATTTTAACCAGCATAATGATATAGAGGTGTTGAATATTCGTTGTGATGGTTATGTTACCGCAACAACCAAATCTGTTGGCAATACAACTTATGCTAAAATTAAGCATATTTCTGGTACAACTGAGCAGGTTAATTTAAACTATCCAGCTTATACAGTAGATGGTTTTGCGCAAGCGAATTCATTTGTAACTATTACAATTCCGACACAGACAGCCGCCACATTTTATTATGTCGTAAAAAATCCAGAAAACTATGTGGAAGCAAAATATAATATCACAGAAACTGGTAGTGCGACAAAAATATATAATAAATCTAATTATTATGCAGATACATTTGCTTATATGGAGTTGGATGGCGTTATTCTCTCGGCTGCCCCATCATTTACATTCTCAACGGCTGGGGAACACACGGTTAAGTTTTTCTTTTCCGGCAGTCCAGATAATACTTTTAGATATCAATCGTTTCAAACAGTAACAGCTTTAACGGAATTCACTTTTCATAAAGGCGTTACCAATATACAAAGTTCTTTCTTTAATGGATGCACTAATTTAAAAAAGGTTAATTTCCCAAATACACCCATTACTTTAAATGACTACTGTTTTCAAAACAGTGGAATTGAAGAATTTACCATACGGAGTAATATGTCTCTAAAATCTAGCGTTTTTTATCAAGCCAGAAATTTGACAAGCATTACAATAGAAGATGGAGTAACGACTTTAACGACACAACTTTTTGGGTATACCGACCTTAAAACAATATCCATTCCAGATAGTGTTACAAAAATAGGTAACTATTGTTTTCAAAATAACACCGGTTTAACAGAGATAACATTGCCAAAAAATTTATCCTCACTTGGCGGTGGCGTTTTTTCAAATTGTAGCGGATTAACAAAAATAACCAGTCTTGCTACAACAGCGCCAAGCATAAGATATGATGCTTTTCAAAACGTTCCTAAATACGGAACCTTATATTATCCAACAGGAAGCGATTACACCAGTTGGTTTTATACGTCTTCATCTTATTACACGCTTGGTACTTATCGATGGTCAAGCGTAAAAATATAATGCAGTTAAATAAAAAAAAATATGAAACAGATAGAACTTTATCTTTCTTTAAATGACTATTTTAATTCTATAAAAAATAGGGACCATTCTGTAATGAATGTATCTCAAGTTGGCGATGTTGGTGAAGAAGAATATCGCTATGATAGAGTTGTTATAACAAATGAAACTAACCCGGTTCTTTTAAGTATCGCCATTTCTGCTGGGTGGAACTATACATTCCCAGATAAGGTAACTCTGCAGGAACTTTCCATGTTATCAATGGATGATATTATAAACAATATAGCAGGAAACACGGCATTGACTAATTTTGACGAATTTCAATATTGTACAAGCATTGGTTTAATTACAAATGACATGTTCTCTGGCTGTTCGTCATTAGCATCTATAGTTGTTCCTCAAACTGTTAGCGCTGCTGTCGCCGACGCTTTTGCTACTTGTAGCCCAAATATTCATGTTACTTACTTAAATCCGGATGTTGAGATTCTTAATAGCGCTCTTAAAAAGATACGTGCAAGTTATAATATTTCGGGAATTAGTCGTTGGGACACATCAAAATGTTTATTTAATGCGGATGAAAATTTAGCCAATTCAGCACTTTTAGCTGTTCTTAGTAATTTTAATGAAACGGCTGAAAAAAAACTAGACAATCCTATCTATAAAACCGGTTTTAAACCGGTTGTTGGTGATAATAGAATTGATTTTGAAGAGGAGGGTTCAAATGGCATGCATAATTATAACTTTGAGTTTGATTTCGTGTTATACTTAAAAGAAGGCAATATTAATCTCCCGAATCGTTTTATGACTGATTCATATATGTATGGTGTTGGCTTAACAGGTTGCCTTGAACTGCCGGATACAATAACTTCAATTGGTACTGCGGCGTTTAGATATAATACCGGTTTAACAAGTATTGTTTTTGAGAATGGCGGCAAAAACATTGAAAGAATTGATGATAAAGCGTTTGAATACTGCCAAGGAATTGAAAATTTCACAGTTCCGGAAAATGTCACATTTATTGGGGATAGTGCTTTTTCTTGTTGCCATAGTCTGACTAGCATAACCATTGGAAATAAGGTTGAAAGCCTTGGCGCTTGTTGTTTTTCTGCCTGTAGTGCAATGACCGAAATTACAATACCTAGTGGAGTTACAGAATTGAAAAACAGATGTTTTGCTGGTTGTAAATCTTTAACTAATGTTAATATTTCCGGAAATAGTCTTAAAAATATTGGCCCGTACTGTTTTCAGAGTGCATCATCGTTAACTTCTTTCACTATTCCAGACAGTGTAACATCAGTTAGTTCCGGCTGCTTTATATATTGTTCATCCTTAAAATCTTTAACTATTGGTAGTGGTGTTAATGAATTTAACGCCTTCAACTATATAACGAGCGGATATTACGGATGTAACGCGTTAACTTCAATAACCATTAATGAAGGCTGTCGTATTTTATGGAACAGTGCTTTCAATTACCTAAAAATAAAAACTGTTAATTTACCATCAACAATTATATATTTTGGTGCTGCGGCGTTTTCTGGTTGTGATAGTTTAACTGCAGTAACAATTCCATCAAATACTATATATGTTGGCCAACGATGTTTTGCAAATTGCAAATCATTGACAAGTTTGGTTTTCCCGACAAATGTATATATTCTAGATAGCGGGGTTTGTGAAAATTGTACTTCTTTGACAAGCGTTACTATTCCGAATGGTGCTGCATATATATATACTAGTGCTTTTTCAAATTGTATATCTCTTAAATCAATTGATTTACCGGACACGATTAGAGAAATTGGCACCTACGCATTTGGTCGTTGTTTATCTTTAACCTCTATAACGATACCAGAAAGTGTGAGTGCAATTAGTTATTCTTCCTTTACGAATTGTTATGTAAATGAGTTTATAAACAATTCAAAATATACAACATCATCAACATATTGGGGAGCAACATTACTAACGAGCGATTACTCTGTTTCTAATGGGTTTATTATTAAGGATAATAATATTATCGCATATCGTGGTAATTTAACTAATTTAATAATACCAGACGGGATTACTGGAGTATCATCAAGTGCTTTCCAGAGTTATGATATTATTAGTGTAAGTTTTCCTTCAACGATAAAAGAAATTGGAAATTACGCATTCTATCATTGTAACAAACTAACTTCATTAACAATCCCAAATACTATTGAAACTGTTGGTGCTTATGCTTTCAGCTATTGTAGTAAATTGACGGATTTAGTTATTGGAAGTGGGGTCACTTATTTTGGGGATTCCGTTTTTTACGAATGTACTTCTCTAACTAGTGTAACGTTAACTGAAGGTTTGACAACACTTGGCTCTAATATGTTTAGGGGTTATGATTCCTATTATTACCAAGATGAATATTGCCCGTTCAGTTCAATAACAATACCGAGCAGCGTTACAGGCATCCCAGAAAGTTGTTTCTCCTTTGTTAAAAATTTGTCAGCAATAACATTTATGGGAGATTTCGACCATATGACAATTGATAGATTTGCTTTTTCTGGAACGCCATTTTTACAACTTTGCGGGAGAACAACAAATTCAATAACATATATAGGAAATGTTGCATATCGTGTTTACTCAACCGGAAATACTAGCTACACATTAAAAGAAGGAACAACTTCTATTGCTGGCGGATGTTTTAGCGGATGTTCAAAAATGACAGGGTTAACAATACCAAATAGTGTTACTAATATAGGTAGTTATGCGTTTGCAGATGCTTCAGCCATGACTAGTTTGGTTATTCCAAGTAGTATAACTGAAATACGAGACTATACTTTTATGACGTGTAAAAGCTTAGCAAATCTAGAATTACCAAATACTATTGAAAAGATAGGTAACTATGCTTTTTACTCTTGTGCTACTTTGTCTAGTATAACCTTACCAGAAAACGTTATAAAAATTGGTAATAAGGCGTTTGCATCTTGTACATCATTAATTAGCTTTAGTTTTGGGCAGAACAATAATCCATTAAAACTTCATGGTGGATTATTTAGAGAGTGTCGTTCTTTGACTGGTATTACTTTTCCAAGAAATATTATTGAAATTAGCCATGACGATTTCTGGGATAAAATGTTTTATGCTTGTTCAGCTTTAACAACAATTGTTTTTGAAGGGGCAGATACTAAAATATATGAAAGAGGTAATAATGGTTTTTTCTCGGATTTACCTTCTTTAACAAGTGTTACTTTACCGTCAAATTTGACAGAGATACCTTATGGTATGTTTGCGAGAAGTGGATTACAAACAATTACATTACCGGCTTCTTTAACCGGAATCAGTGACTATGCTTTTTCTGGAAGTGCTATCACTTCCATAACTTTGCCAGGCACATTAAAAACAATTGGCAGAGAAGCATTTGGAGCATGTAATAATTTAACCGGTTTGGCTATCCCGAACTCGGTGACAAGTATAGGTAATAATTTTATTTATAACTGTACAAGTTTAACTAATTTATCATTTGGCTCTGGTATTACAACGCTTCCAGATGTTAATTCTTGGTGCGTTTTTCAATCACTAACAAGTATAACTGCTCCAGATACTATTACCGGGTATTCTGGCGATGATTGTGAATGGATATCAAAGGCCCCATTTGTTGTATGCGGATACTGCCAAAGCGATGGCGGAATTTATTATCTAAACAATAAAATAGCACTAAAATGTACATCAACTGGCTTGACAGAATACACTTTTAAAGAAACTACAACCGCAATAAACGGCTCATGTTGTGGTGGTTGTAAAATTATGACTGCATTGACAATTCCTAGTTCTGTTAAAATAATTGGTCGGAATGCATTCGGAAAATGTACTGGTCTTCGAGAAGTAACATTTAATTGCCCAGTGAGTTCTATAACAGAAGACGGGTATGGCTATTTAGTCCGTTCGTTTATTGGATGCGATAATATTGAATATGTTAGGGGCCCCTATGCAACTAGCGACAATAAAATGATTATTTCAAACGGGACTTTAGCATTTATAGCTAAAAAGAATTTAACGTCGTTAGTGATTCCAAGTTCTGTGACATTTGTTCCTGGCGATTTATGTTCTGGAATTACAAGCCTTACTTCGGTAACATTTCCTAGCAGTGTTACTACTTTAGGTAAATATGCATTTGAATATTGCAGTAATCTTAAGACCGTAACGTTTGAATCACCAAATAATATTCAAGAAATTCCGAACGGCTGTTTTGAAAACTGTTCAAAATTAACGGGAATATCTATTCCAAATAGTGTTGTTAGAATTGGCGAATTTGCATTTTATAAATGTGCAGCTCTTAATCAAGCTAATCTTAGCAATAATCTAGAAATAATCGATAGGTGGGCATTCAGTAATGATAAAGCATTAACAACAATTGATTTACCGGATAGTTTAAAATTGGTTTCCGAACAGTCTTTTTATGGTACTGGTCTAGTAACGGTCAGATTCCCAAAAAAATCGTATTTTGGACATGAACCGTTTGGCGAATGTACATCTTTAACTAGTATTACTTTTGGACAAGATTGTGAATTAGCAATACTTCCATATCGTCTATTTTATAGTTGTACTTCTTTAACAAACGTTACAATTCCAAATTGCGTAAGAGAGTTACGTGGAACTTTTTCAAGTTGCAAAGCTTTAACCGGGGTTAATTTTGATGTTTCTAATAGCAGATTATATTGGCTGGATAGTACATTTGAATATACGCCTATTACCAATATTAGTTTACCTGAAAAATTAGTTAAATTGGCCTCTTATACGTTTCGTGGTGACAGCCAGTTAACTGCAATAACATTTAATTGTCCTATTGAACCAAAAATTGATTCTTATAGTTTTAATGAAATACCAGGAGAAGGTAATTTCTATTACCCAGTAAACGGCTATTATAAAAATATGTTAGACCCAAATTATAGTTATGGCCTAACTGCTAAAGGTTGGACAGGACAGGAAATGTCTTAAAATGATTAACCCTCGGTTTAAAGCCGAGGGTTTTTCTTTTACTTTTTGATTATTTCCTTATACCATTGAGCTCGCTTGGCGGTAACTTTGTTGATATCATAAATATCCTTAACGTGCTCATACATATTGTTTTGCAGCAGTTTTATGAGTTCCGGTTGCTCGGTGAGTTTCTTGATTGACTTGAACCATGCCTTGTGGGCCTTTGTTGGGTCAATCAACACGCAGTTTCCCGTTTCGTCAATCTCGCCACCACGCTGGAACAACGACTTGCTTCCGATAGTATATGGGCCATAGTTGCTGCAAATAACCGCCGTCCTCGTAAAACCAGCCTCGGCAAATTTTAGCTCTGATTTCACCTCGTTAAATGAGTTCGTGTCAAGCGGAGCAAGAAGAACGTCAATGTTGCGATAGTGGGTTGCAAAGTTATTCACATCCTTTGTCCATTCCCTACGGTAGAACTCGTCCCTTACGCCAGGATATTGTGAATTCGGTATAAACTGAAGGAGGAAATCCTTGTAATCCGGTGAAATCAGTGTGTAGTCCTTCGTCAAATTCTGTTCATAACGGTACCACACGCTTTCCTTCGGCTCAATTGGTCTCTGTCCGGTAGCCTTTCCGTCCTTATCCACCATTGTAATCGTACCCCTGAGGTCGTAACCGCAAAGTACAAGTTGGATTTTATCCTTGAGTCCTGCGTTGTACAGTTTTTCCGCAAGGCCCTTAATCTGTTCCATATCCCTTTCGTGAGATGAACCCATGACGAAACCAAAACGAATTCTGTCTGACGGGTACTTTATTGGCTGATATTGTTCCTCGTCCGGGTCAATGGCGTTAGGGAAGATATGCACGTTCTTGTTCCACTTACGAATCTTATTGGCGAAGATTTCTGTGGTCGTCGTAACATAATCAACGAGTGTGAAGTTCGTCGTAATCTTCTCAGGTGCCTTGATTGCCTTATTTGAAAGATATAGAGGGTGATATTGCCCAACGTCCCAGTTATCGTCAATATCCATGACCGTTGTGATATTGTGTGCCTTGAAATACTTTAACGCCTCATGGAAAATCTTCTGTCCCTCGTCATTGAAAAGTCCCTTGTGGAAATGAATAAGGTCGTACTTTTCAAACGAGGCGAAGTCGGCCCAGTTCGGTTGCATATTGATTTCAACATCAAATTCATCACCGTAAAGTTCCTGGAGCTTCTCATGTGGGCGACGTGACCTGTAGAGCCCAACGCCGTAAGTGTCTGATGGACAGACCAATACGCGATATTTTCTTTTATTTTCTGCCATCCCATTTTAATCGTTATTCGTTATTTTCTGTCCGATTTCATTTTCATATGCGTTATTCAGCGTATCAATTGATTCCTGGAGATTAAGTGCAAAAGCGGCGTTCTTAAACTCCGTGCTTCCAGTCACAGAACGATAGCAATTAATTGATGTGTTAAGCATATCATAGGACTTTGAAAGACTCTTCTTTGAAGTATATAATCTGTTGTCAAAACCATAACTCTTTGCATATGAAGCGTCGGTAATGTCGGTTCCGAGATACATGAATGACCAGCTATATTTCTCCTCCTGGTGCTTAATCATTTCCTTAACCTTGTCAAAAGAATATTCAACAGATGAATTCTCTTCTCCGTCGGTCATAATGACGATGAGGTTCTTTTCCGGCTTTTCTGCCTCGTCCATCGCGTCAAGCCACTTACCGATTTCATCAACAGCCGTACCGATTGCGTCGTTCATAGCAGTACATCCACCAGGACGATATGATTTTTCGTCAAGATACTCAACATCGTTAACGTCCTTTCCCATATAAATCTTGCTTACTTTATCTGCGAACTTGTAAAGTGAAACCGCACATTTTCCGTTTTTGTTTGCCCTCTGCTCATCAACTATCTTTTTGAAACCGCCGATGATATCACTTTCAGTTCCGAACATGCTCCCTGATTCATCAATTATGAAACATACATGGATAAAATTCTCTTTCATATCTATTAATTCTTTTTTCTAAAACAATGTAGCTGTTTTTACCAAGAAAGTCAAGTAGTCAAATATAGCATAAATCTATTTTACTGACTATTTATGTAAAAATAATGCTTGGAATAGGATATGAGCCGTAAGACTTTAATATTGAGGGAGGACCAGTTCAATGAGATATGTGGAACGAATACCGCATATCTTGACAATCCTGGCGACTATACTGAGGATGGCCTTACCACAACTAAAACTGCCGGTGCTGTAAGTGATAGTAACGGTGAGAAGGAATATTCAGACCCGCTTACTACTGACGACTATGCACACGAGCTTGCACCTGAAACCCTGTTCGCCTTGTTATTCAGAAACGGCGGACACGGGCTATGGGGGCACTGGGGTTCCGGATTAAGGGCTAAGGAACTGACGGAAGAAAATGCTGGGGTTAAGAATATTAACTTGGACGACTTGCGGGAACCACTCTATGACTACGATTTGTTTGAAAATGGGGACGCAAACTATTATTTCAGTACCAGCGAGCCATTGGCAAACAATACTACAACAATGGAAGAGTTCTTGGAGATGATTGAGTATGGTGACAATGACATCAAGTGGGAGTTTGACGGGTCCCAGGCTTTTGCTATGAGAGAAGATGGTAGTGAAATACAGATAGATGCTGGTGGTAATGGCGATTTTATGAACCATATCGTTACTGTAACTTGCATTAAAAAAAAACTCCAGGAAAGCAATAGTGAGCTAGAAGACAGGACTTGGAGACTGGATTTAGATAACGATGGTCTAAAAAAAACTTATTCTTATACAAATCTTACAACCAAGAAGACAGAATTGAAACAACTCCTTGCACAATTGGTTCAACAGAATGCTCCGAAACAGCAGATACAAAGGGTAAAATCAGCACTTGCCGGTGTTTGCAGGGTGCTTGATAGGGAAACGGGTGCAATAAAGCAAAGAAAAACGAATAGGAAGAACCTTGGGTTTGAAAATCAGTTCCAAAAGGCTGGCGGCAAAAAGAACAGCGGGAACGGTAAGGCTCACTCAAAGAAAGTAAAAGACCCGAATGTAGGAACGGGATATATAACCTACGCATAATGAATAGATTATAATTATAAGATATGCAGACTTGTTTGGAAAAAAGAGGCATCCCTGCAAGAGCAAGTGCCTTGACAAGAAATGATTACAACATTCACGACCAGTACTCAGAGACTCATAAGGACGCTCTCAGTGATGGCGACCCTCAAGGTAAAGGTACGGGATACGGTGGACACACACACTCTGTACCTGATTGCAACCTGCCTACTTCAATGATTAACTACTCAAATTTTGATACTGAGGGAGGTGGCGGTCTCTACGATATCAAGGGACGCAATGAAATCGGTGGTCGTGAAAGGCTTATGGCAATCAGTATTTACAATAAGGAGAACCAGTATGGCCCAGCGCTTGTAGATACTTCGCTTAATGTTGCTGACGGACAGATTGTGGTCTAAAAATGAGTTTATTAAGGGAAATACTTGCAGAGTCATTCCTTTTAAGGGAAGATGCCTCCGTTGATGCGATAAACAATGCGGTAAATAATATGCACCCGGTAAGGATTGTCTATAATGGGCCTTCCGGAACCGGTAACGGCGAAAGAATTATTTACCCGGTTGCTTACGGCATTTCAACGGCGGGCAATCCTGTTGTGCGTGCATTCCAGCCACAAGGTTCAACATCTACCGAAGTACCCGCCTGGAAGTTCTTTAGGATTGACAGGATAAAGAGATGGGATAATGACAACTCAAGGACGTTCAACCCGGAAGAACTTAATGGTTTCAATGAAAACGGGGACGAGCAGATTGAGACACTTTATGCCATATCACCGATTGGAAACGCACAACCACAGAAGCAAGCAGAGAAACAACCGGAAAAACCGGAGGAACCGGAAAAGATACTTACCGGCCACCCTGTAAGGAAAGGTGAAGTTGACAACGGCGGGGCTGATAAGAATACCGAAAGGGAATACTACACCGCAAATGATGCCGTACGTGACGTCCTCCAAACTTCAAATCCAAAAATAGGTCAAACCCAGGACAAAAACATTGACAAAGTCGCCGGGCAAGATTATAATTCAAAGGAGACACAGCCTGTTCGCGACGCTGTTCCGGTTACGAAAAAAGATATTGACCCGAACGCGGCAATTGAACCAAGTGAAAGAAACCCGGACCTTTACGGAAATGATGGTCCGGTAATGAAGGACGACCTTACCCCGGAAACCGGAAACACGCTTTCAAACTCGTTCAATGACCTGACGAACAGAATGAACAATCTTTATAACGACGAAGAAGAGGAAAACAGATAATGGCAGCATTAAGTGAAGATGTACTTAGAAAACTTATAACCCCGAACGCAAGGGCATTAAGCAGTCCGAAAGGTGATGAATTCGTTGACGAAGGAAGGGTTGGTAAAGCTGATGATTTTGACGATAGTATGTTCCTTGCTGAAACATATAACGAACCGCTTGATATACAATCAAATGGCGGTTATTTAAGCGAAAGTGCAGCAGCAAAGGCACGTGCGATGACCGATTATTCAAGCAACGACTTCAACCCGGAAAGAGTGAAGAACTCAAAGATGCTTTCCGCAATCAAGGAAGAAATGATTAAAAACCCGATTGACACCGCAGCACTTAATGCCCAGATGCTTGAAAGTGCGGCAGGAGGTAATCCGGCAAACAACGACCGCCTTATGAGAATGGTTTCAGCAGCGAAAAAGGTTGATGCCCGGGCCAGTGAACTTGATGGAAAGGGTATGCCAAAGAGGCAGATGAATGAGCAAGTAAGCTTCGGCGGCGGGATTGACTATTCCTTGATAAAAACAATCGTTAACGAATGTATTGAAACCAAACTCAACGAAATTACCCAGAAGGGATTGCTCAGCGAAGCGGCTACAATCAAAGGAATTGGTTTGAGTAACGGAAAGATAAAAATCGTTGACAACAAAGGCAATGTCTACTCGGCCAAGCTTGAATATCAAGGGAATACAAAGGACAAAAAATAGGGGAGACGTTAAATCTCCCTTTTTTTATGATTATGGAAAAGAAATATTTGTTGGTTAACATAGAAGATGTAAAGAGCGGGGTTTCTATAAATCCTGACGGGACTGAAATTGTTTATGTTGTTGACAGCCCGTTTAAACAATACCTCTTTGATGAGGCAATTCAGGAGGGTAAGACCGAAATAACAGACAGGGAAGAATTTGATTGGGATATTGAGATATATAAACTTTTGAAGCAAAGTACTTATCTTGGATTTGACAAGATAAAGATTAGTATTTTATCTGGGTGGTCTGGAGAATTTACTTTGGAAGAGGCAAAGATGATTTGTGAGATGTATGAGAAAAGAGTAATGGATATTGACGAACTTCTGGTTGAGATAAAGAAAAAAGTTGAAGAAATGGGAAGGGAGCCAAAAATAGTTGTATATACCTGTATAACTGGCGGGTATGATAATATTTTGGAACCGTCTTTCGTTACGCCGGGGGTTGATTACATTTGTTTTACTGATAATATGTCAATGAAAACAAAAAGATGGAAACTAAGACCTATCCCCACAGAACTTGCTGGCTATTCAAAAGTTAAACAGCAGCGAGGGGTTAAAATATTGGCACACAGATATTTAAGTGATTATGACATAAGCATCTGGGTTGATGGTGTGGTTGACGTTCGTGGAAACATAAAGGATTTTTTGAAACCTTTTGATTTTGACACATACAGTGTTTTCATACCAGAACACCCAGCCAGAAAATGTTTATATAAAGAAATTGATGCTTGCATAAAGATTAAGAAACTTAAAGGCGACGAAATAACTCTTGCGAAAAAACAATTGGAGCGATATCGTGCCGAAAAATTCCCCGAGAATTATGGGTTGGTTCAAACTAATGTTATGATAAGAAAACATAACGACCAATATTCAAAGGACTTGATGGAAAAATGGTGGTCTGAGTTGAAAGATTATTCACACAGGGACCAACTTTCATTTAACTATGCCTTGTGGAAATGCACACCTAAAAAATTCAAATACCTTATTAAAACTACCTGTAATTCAAAGACATTTAATTGGTTAAGAAAACATAGAAAATAATGAAACAAGAAGTTATTAAACGTTATAGGGAACTGGGAGTAAAAATCGGTGAAAACTGCGATTTTGTTTCTCCTGGCCCAAACTTTGGTTCAGAACCATATCTTATTGAAATCGGAGATAATACAACCGTTTCGTTTGATGTTGCCTTTGTTACACACGATGCTGGTACAAGGGTATTAAGAAATTTAGCATCTAACGAGAAAGAGAAACAAACTGTTATTTATGGAAAAATAACTATCGGTAAAAATTGCTTCATTGGTTGTCGCTCAACAATACTTCCTGGTGTAAAAATTGGTGACAACTGCATAATAGGCGCCGGAAGTATCGTAAACCGGGATATACCAAAAGACTCTGTTGCGGCTGGGGTTCCATGCAGGGTTATTTGTACATTGGATGAATATAAGAAAAAGCATGCCGATGATTTTCTATATATGGTTAATCTTCCTGCCGATAAGAAGAAGAATTATTTAACAAATTTGTTTAAAGATGAATAAGAATATTTGTATTGTGCATTTTAATACTCCCGCTCTAACGAAGTGTTTGGTTATGAGCGTGAACAAGTATGTCCCGAATGCAAAGATTTTTATTTTTGACAACAGTGATAAATCCCCATTTATAAACACATTTGATAATGTTACGGTTTTTGACAATACAAAAGGCCAGATAATTAACTTTGACGAATGGTTAAAGAAATATCCAAATAAGGATAAAGCCGGTAAAACACCAGTGTATAATAAATGGGCTAGTGCTAAGCACTGTTATACTATTGAAAAGTGTATTGAACTAATAGACGAAAATTTCGTTTTACTTGACAGTGATATACTTCTTAAAAGTGGAATAAATGAATTTTTTGATGATAGATATATCTTTGTCGGTACACAAGAGAAAAGGCCTGGATTGCCAATAAGACTGTTGCCTTACCTTTGTTTCTTGAATGTTGATATGATGAAGAAGAACAACATTCATTACTTTGACGAAACTATGATGAACGGACTTATGGTTACCGAAAATGGAAACGCATATGATACCGGAGCAGCATTTGTAGTTAACACGAAACATTTGCCACATAAAAGCATTGATATAAAGGACTACATGATTCACTATACCGGCGCTAGCTGGCAGGATAGGTCAAGGATAACAACACCGGAAAACTGGCTCAAAGAGAATAAAAAATATTGGGAGACAGTAAAAAAAAATCCTGAGACAAAGCTCCTAGTTTCCCTGACATCATATAAAGAAAGAATAGAAACCCTTCCAAAAGTTTTTGATGCACTTCTGGCACAAACCAAAAAGCCGGACAAGATTGTATTGACGATTTTCAAGGACGATACAAAATATCTTACGGATAAAGTTAAAAACTATTTCAATATCAAAAAGGTAGATTTACTGATTGCTGATAAAAATCTTAAACCGCATCTCAAATACTTTTATACGATGCAAAAATATCGTGACTATGCCATTGTGACAGTTGATGACGATATAATTTACTCTAAAGACACGCTTGAAAGCCTCTATAATTCATTCAAGAAAAATCCTGAGGCCGTGTCAGCCAGAAGAGTTCACAGAATAAAGAAAGACGCAAACGGAAAGATACTACCATATAAGAAATGGACTTATGAATGTAAGACAATACAAACACCTAGCAATGAATTGTTTGCTACTGGTGTTGGAGGGGTTCTTTATCCGCCAGATATATTGAAGATAAGTGACGAAAATTTACCGGAAATTTATAACATCTTGACTGCGGATGACATATACTTGAAATACCTTGAAAATAAGCTTAACGTGAAAGTACTCTGGGTTAAAAACAGAGAATTAATGGGTAAAGAAATTAAGACGGGAAATGCTCAGCTGAAAGCGTTGAATAAAATTAATGTAATCGGCAAGAAAAACGATGATTACATAAAAGAATTTTTAGAGGGAAAAAAAGAGCCTGAGATTGCGGCTCCAAAAAAAGAAAGTAGCACTTCGAAGAAATTTTCTGACGTTTTTGACCACATATACTGCCTTCATTATTTACCTGCGACCGATAGACTGCAGAAAATAAAGAATGAACTTGCCCGCGTTGGGATTGACGAGAAAGCTGACTATTTTTCCTGGGTCTATGATTACCCGACACCATTATTAGACATGGTTTATAACGACAAAAGATTGAATATGCATTCAGCATTGAAGTCATCGAGTCGTGATTATATCAAAAGGGTATCAATGAAGCACTACCAAATAGTAAAAGAGGCTTACTCGCTTGGGTATGAGCGAATACTGATACTTGAAAATGATATCAGGTTTCATAGGGATATGAATTATATAAGTACTATGCTGCAGAATATCCCTGATACTGATGTTGTTTTACTTGATAAGATGGTATGCTCGGCACCCTCGGAGGACATCAAATATAAAAGATACGTGAAAACGCTCCCGGAAGATGCATTGTATGGCGATATGAACGACTCCGGCGTATTTTTCATTTTCTGCTCTTGTTATGCACTGAACAGAAAGGCGATGAAACATATTATTGATGCTCACGAAAGTAGTTTATTGCCGCCGGATACGCCGTTTAACGACAAATCGCTTAGCGGTTCATTTGCAATCATAAACCTTGCAATCCAGGACCCTAAACTAAAAACCAGGAAAACCGAAAGTTATGATAGGATTGGCTTGAATACCGGAATATATGGGCCAATAGATGAAGAGGAAAAGGTGGTTAAAAAAGAAGCACCCAAGCCAGTCAAACCAAAACCAACCACGGCTCCAGTACAGATTAAAAATATAGCCAAAAAGCCGGTGCCGAAGCCACAGTTTAAACCAAATCCAGCCCTCCACACAAAAAGGAGGATTGAAGCCGTACCTATTATTAAGCCAAAGAAGCAGGATAAACCGAAACGCGCAATATTGCCGGACAAAAAAATAACAAAAACTAGGATAATATCAGCAAAATCAACCGGATATAACAAATTATATGATGTGTAAACCTTGATAATGAACTATCAAGGTTTTATTTTTATAATAAAATAATGCATTATGAAGAATAGAACCGTATATGAGGTATTGGATAGCGTTATGGAAAACTATTCATACACCATTGAAAAAGAAGGAAAGAAGGTAAGTCTGTCCGGAAAAGTTTATATCAGTAAAATTGATGTAACCGTAACCCATGAGAAGACATTTTATCAGCACGGGGACTCTAATGACAATTATAAACTTGAAAGCGCAATCAAGTCGTTCAAGGAAGAATTGAAAAATAAGGTTGCTGAAATCATAAAGAGTCACGCAGAAGAACTTACGGACGACGAAGCAATGATTGACAAGCTTCTCTATGAAGTAAAGAGGCTGACAGAAGAACTCGAGAGAACAAAAGAAGAACTTGCACTTGCTAATCAGAGGATAAGCCAACTTGAATTTGAAAAGTTGGTGCAGCCATACCAGTCATATCCATGGTCAGTACCAAACCCAGCATCAACAGGAACAACGCCTTGGGATAATCCTAATCCTTGGTCAACAGGAATAACATGGGAAACCAAAATCGGTGACCCGCCGGACTGGATGAACAAAAACAACATAACTTGTTCAACGAATGAAGGAAACACTAGTGCAACATACGGCAATGGCGATGAGGTTATTTTCCACACGTCAGAATATAGGAAAAAGGACCCAAAGAGATTCGGTTAATAAAAATGGAGAGGTTAAGCTTCGGCTTCCTCTCCATTCTCGTTTTCTTTAGCATCCCTCGCATCAAGCAGGTCGTAAATCGTCATAATTACGATGTCCGGATATGTCTTGTCCACAAAGTTGCTTGTAACAGGGTCAAAATTAACCAGTTTTTTCAATGAGTTCGGAATTTCTCCCTCATCCTCAAACTTATCAAAGTCTTCTCCTGTCATCTTGCTGATTGCCTTTTCAACCTCCTCTCTGATGTGGTCAATACCAAGTTGTTTCTCCCTGGCCATCCTGTCATCATAGTCCTTGACAATTTCATCCCAGTTCATGCCGCACTCTTTAAGGAACGGAATCTTGAACTCCGGGTGTGCTTTCCAGAACTTGATTTCCTTGTCCTCCATCGTCATCAGCTGTTCAAAGGTGTCCTGGTCTCCCTCGTTGTTCGGCTCTCCGCTTGAAAGCTTTGACTGGTCCTCTGTAAAGTAAGGCCTGTCAGAAGGATTGTTGATAAGAATCTTGTCGCGGATTTCCTTTGAGAAGCATACGAGTAGCGGCTTGATTCTATTGTTGAACTGACTGATGTATTTCGGAACGTTATATTCCATTCCGGGTACATCCTTACAGAAGATATCCTTTTCAGAATCAACCATATCGCGAGGAAGAAGCATTGCGTTAAGGATAATCTCAGTCTCAATACTGACCTCCGGATGATATTTCTTCACATACTGGTCAAGGGTAAGCGGAATTCCGTCCTCAATAGTCTTTGTCTTCGGGGCGGCTTTCCATTCCTTTTCAAGTGCCACCCTGCAGTCCATCTTGTCTCCGAAGAGCCCACCAGTCGTATAGTAGTGTGTGACTTTCTTGACATCACTCTGGGACTTTGACTTACCGGTATTGATATAGAACAGCGTCTCACCAAGGTTCACATCAATGTTGTCCTTGATTGCCAGTTCCATCCACGCCTGTCTTGATTTCGGACGGCCAGCCTTTGTTATGGTATGGCAATCGTCAATATATTCCTGGATGCTCTTCTTAACCTTACCTCTTGAAGCGATTTCTTTCAACGGAATATGGTAATTGTAAATCTTGTCAACATAGTCGTAATACTCGTCCAGGAAAGCCTGACCGTTGTTTTGAAGAAGCAGACGGATTCCCTTGTCCAGGAACTTCTCAATATACTCTGGCATTTTCTTTGACTTAATGGTGTTACCGACCATCTTTACATCTTCCGGGTAAGGCTTGTCCGGGAAGTAGTCCGCATAGTTCTTACGGGAGAAGTTAATAGTTGCAGAAACAATTTCATCAATTCCGAGGCCCATCTTGTTAACCGCATTATCGGCATAGTGCTTGTCGGACATAAATTCATCGTTGAACTCAGCCACGTCAGCTTCATACCCCGTATATGCCTTTCCCTTTTTCGTTTCTCTGGACATACCGGTACTGATATAAGGATTTTCATCGGTATATCTGAAAGTGTCCGGAAGTTTGAAATTAAAACCATCGGTATCACCCACAATCGGCTCATAACCGAGTGCGGCGAAGTGACTAATCATAAGACGGAGGCTCATTCGCCCGGTACATGTGGTCCTCTCAGCGCACACGATTGATTTCCAGGGGAACAGTGAGCCGATATTTGAACCATATGAGCCGAAGAACGAGTTACCAAGGACTTTCTGCTGGAGCTGTTTACCGTCATTGAACGAATAGTCCTTTTGTGCGGCCTGGTATTCGGCAAGCTCTTCCGGCGTGAGTTCCTGACCCTTTGCGAGCTTCTTCTCATATTTTTCAACAACTTTACCGGCTTTCTTTTTGAGACCCTTGGAAACCTCACGAGTGGTAAGCACATATTCCAGGAACTTAAGCATCGTACCCATCAGGTCTTTCTCATCCTCAATACCCCAAGTAAGAATAATTGACGGGTACAGGGAGTTGTAGTCAAGCTTGATTACATTATCCACATAACCAACTTTAAGCAATCTGGAAAGACCACCGGTAAATTTACCAGTGTTCGGTGCATCGGGGATTGCAAGGCCGTTCTCATAACTCCACGCCATAAGCAGAGCCTTCCACTGGCCAGCAGTACCCATAGTCGTACACTTCTGGTAAGGAAGCGGAAGAATCTTACAGATAAGGAAGTTAGTGGCGTTGTATTTCAGCTCCACCTTGTCGCATTCCCAAAGGTCATCCAGCAGGTACCTTTCAACGATGTACCTACCAGTAACGGTCTCATATCCGTCTTTCAACGGCTTCTTGTCCGTGATTTCATACCACTTACCGTCATTATCGTTAAATGCGTAGTGAGCCTCGTTATCGTTCCAAATCGTTGAAATCTTATCACCCGGAACATACACACGGTTCTTCTTGACGAGCTTCGCATATTTGGTTGCATACTTCAAGTCCGCCTTTTTCATGTTGGAGTCAATAGCCTGGGCGCGACGAACCGCATGTAGACTATCCGTAATGATAGTGTGAGGAACAACGGTCGGACGATACTTCTCAACCTCTCCACCGAGCTTCAAAACATTCTCTTTCTGGCTTTTATAGATAGGCTCGTTGTTGAAATATTCCTTTGACAGTTCGTACATGCTTGTTCCGAGTCTTTCACAAGCGCCGATAAGCATGTTCCAGTCAAAGTTCTCGCTGTTATGACCGGTAATAATGTCAGGGCTGAACAGTACGATGCAGAGCAGGAATTTCTTGATTGCTTCCAGCTCGTTTGCATTCCTTTCTTCTTCGGTTCCCCCCTCTACGGAGAACACCCTTTCAAAAGTGATATATTTCCCCTTGTACTTGACTGGCCTGTTAAACCTGACACCAATCTGTTCAATCCGGTCTTTCTTCGTGTCAAGGCCTGTGGTTTCAAGGTCAAAAATCATACGAAGCGTCTCGTCGTAGTCATTGTAGCCCTTGAAGTATCGTTTGCCGGAGGAAATCAGGTACTGTTCCTCCGGAGTTGCAGTGAGATAATACTTGGTCTTGTTCTTTGCAAGTTCCTCTTGTCCGTCTTTTGTTCGGTCCTTGTAGATTGGAAAGCCAGCCTCTTTGAAGAACTTAAGGAAATCACTGTAAGACATGGCTCTGGTAGCATAGAAAAGGAACGTATAACCGTTTTCCATACTTTCAACAACCTCACCGTCATTATTCTTGGTAGAAAGTTCCTTGACGAATATTCCGTACTTGCCGAGCATCTTCGCCATGCTTCCGCCGCAGATGTTGTTGTCCATAATGAACTTCTTCATCTTTACGCAGACCTCTTTCTTGGCCCATACAAACGGATAAAAAGGACGCTCCGAAACACACTTATTATCATCCTCGTCCCTGTAATAGACCTTTACGAACGAATCTCGGTAGTTCGCAACAATGTCAACTATTCTTTCTTCCGGGTCGTGTCCTTCCATAAAGGTTTTCACGGCCTCCATTGTAATTTCTTGTCTCTTAAATTCTTCCATGCTATAACTGTTTAATTGGCCATATCCTCTGACCTTTCTTCCATCCTAAAGTACTAAAAAAATCTCGTGAAAACAAATTGACTCTTTTTGTTGTCAGAGAGATATTTATGAGAAATAAGTGCCTCTGGTGGCGTTTTGAATGGGATATGAAAATTACAGAAGTTAGAAATAATTTGTTCGGATTGACAGACCTGAAGAGTTTGTTAAGCGAAAATACATTTTACGAGGCTGGCCGTGCGGGAGGTGATAGCCAAAGCTTTGACTGGGACCATTTCTTTATGGACGAACCTGAAAAAAGGCTTTCATTAACATATCCAAACTTTAAAGCAATGGCACAAGACCCGGAACAAGTCAAAATTTTAACGAAATACAATTTTAATGGGAAAATGCCATCCGCAGCAGCATTTAGTAACGCAAGAACAAGGTCTCGCGGAAAAATTGGCGGAAACGCTGATAATTTCGGGTCAGTAATAAAATTCTTTGAGGATTTCTTTGCAAGTAACTCAAACGGAATAAATCCGGATGTGCTTTATGCATATGAAGAACAATTCAATTCAAATGCTGTAACACCAGAAGTTGCTAAAGGTGTTGAAAATTATTTCACATCCATTATCAATTTGGCCATTAATTCAGTTAAAGAGGCTACCAATAACGGAATAAATTTATCTGGAATCGGGCCGAAATTGATTGAAGATGGTATTGACGGTAGTGGAAATGTTGTAAGTTTCGTTTTTGTTCCGAAATCATTATTTTTCTTCTTTGTTAATGCTTGTGTTAAATCTGGCCGTGGAGTCCACCTTAAACCGTATCTTGACAAGGTTCCGGCATGCTTCAGTAAATTCATAAAATCATATTACAATGCAACGAAAGCAAATGCCGGAAATATTGAATTTTCTGAGAACGATGTAGCTCAAACTGACGACCTTTCCGCATTTTCTCAACAACTGCAAGGTGGATTTGCTGATTTTGGTAAAAGTTATAAGAAGCTTGTTGAAGTAGTATTTTTAAAGCCATTAGGTATAAAATATGGGACTTATCTTTCTCAGTGCGCAGACATTTTATATAAAGCTTATTTTAATGGAAATAACATAAATAAAATTGTTTCTGTTATAGGCCAGATTAAGGCAGAAAGGGTAAATACTCTCATAACTATGACTGACAGTATTGGTGCTCGTGGTGAATTTAGAAACACTGCAGGTGCGTTAATGTACTGTGCGGTGGCTGCATTAATGTCTTATGACTTGAACATACAAGGGCTGGTTGGGCAGATGGCTGAAGTTATGCCTGGAAATGATTTTGCTCCGTTCAGAAACGCCTTATATCGTAAAAAGTTTGAATTGATTACTGGGAATGTCTTTGAAGAAGAATATTTAACGGATGTTTCTGATTGTTTTTCTGTACCATATGATTTTCTCTTTGACCCGTTGTTCAATATGCAGTTCCGTTCTGTTAATGCTGGATTCCGTAAATGGGTTATGGAAATGGGGAGGAGTTTATCGGAGCTTCAGAAAAACCCACTTTATACAACCATTGATGTTGCGGACCCAAATTCAGGATACATCTCACCTATTGAAAAAATCTTTTTGTCAGCACATACACTAAAAAGAAGATTGGATTCATCACTTAAAAAATATGGAACCGGCCCAGAAAAGCACGGTCCGACAATTGAACTTCTTCTTTCAGAGGCAGCACAGGGTATTCAAATGTTTAATGAGATGAATCCAACAAACAGGATTCCTCAGGCACAGAAAACCCTTTCGGTTATGTACCAAGATATAGAGAGTGGAATGAATGACAAAACCGATGAACTTGGCTTTTGGCAGCTTCTTGAACACGACAACCAGATAAAGGATAAAACGCAAACAGACATCTACTATTTCCTCGTTGACCATTCCGCGAAGGGTGTTAATTGGAAATACGAATACAATAGAAATGACAAGGTTGACGAAGACCTTGGACAGAAATCAATTGATATCATGGCAGAGATACCGGGGCACCGATTCTGTTTTGAATATCAGGGAGAACAACACTATCGCCTTCTCCAAGTTAAACTTGAAGACGATAAGCAATTTCCTATGTTTCTGTTAATGAAATATTATATCTTGAATACATGTGGTTTTAACCTTGAAAAGATTGGTCAATATTACTATGTAACTGGTTTAAAACCTGAAATATGGGAGCAAAATAAAGATAACCTGAAATCCATTATAATAAACACTTATATTGAATTTCTAACTTACATTACGAAATACCCTCGTATTACTGACAAAAGTCTTAATATTGATGCGTCTGTCAACAACTTGCTTAGGCTCGGTACAGCATCCACATCACAACAGCTTCAAGAAGACCTCGCTGGACATAGCGTTAATAGAAACTTTAAGTATTTCTCTGGCCAGCAAAAGAAATATATAGATTACTTCAATGAAATTATTTCAAAGGGTGCAGAAAACGAGGAAGTATTTGAAGAGCCAGCACTAACTGAACAAATTCCTTATATCGGCTCTCCTGTAAGGTTTATGGATGAAATACAGACCGCCGTCAACATGGCAAGAGACTGGGAGAAGAGAGATGTCCTTAGGAACAAGAAAGATGGAATTTGGGACGTTGCGTATATTGTTCCGAAAAAAACTATATCATCAGACGATATAAAATACACCGAAATGCTCGCCGGTAAAGAAAATGTTATATTCAAATGGGAAGGTCCAAAAAAGAAAAATTCGGACCTTGTCAGTTATATGGTAGCAAACGGAATCGGTGAGGAAAAAGAACCCATTGATAAAAAAACGACAATCAAAGAAAACTTTACTTTATTTGAGGCGGTCGTTAAGGAGGCATTTAAAGAGCATACCGCTATCCAGCAAGATAAGTCAATAATTTACCAATTTATGGAAAATTATTCTGATTTTTCAGATAGTGATATTGAAAATGGCTATGAAAGGGTTTATAGACCTGGCTGGCATACAGAACCATTCCAATTTTGGTTTAATCCACCATATGATGAGAATGGATATAGCGTCCCCGTACTTAGCGGAACAATCATTCTTCTAAATGATGGAAAGATTATGGTTGAAAGTATGAGGGATAATCTGTTCTATGATTTAGATGCGTGTCTTGGAAATTCAGTTGGAGAATTCATCTCCTCAATTCAAAGACAGTCTTAAATCCCAATATTGAATTCGCTCAAAACTCCCTGAACATGTTGAAAAGTATCCCCGAAGTAGAGAACCATTCTTCCCTTTTCGGGATATTCTTCCATATTCTCTATATCAATCCATGAGAGTGCAATAATCCTTGCAATCGCATATTCCATTGAGTAGCAGTATGTTTCCTGTATGGTTTTTAAGGGAAACGGGAGTTTTACCCTTACGACCTTATTGTATGTTGTTGAATCAGGGGTTATTTCATCGTTTGATATGAGTCCCGGAGTATTACATTCCCAATCAACACCCCAAACAATATCAGGAGTGTCGCTGAAAAACAGGTCGTATTCGTATGTCTGGTCCGTGTTCTTACATATCGGCTTGACAAACACCAGGACCGATTCATCAGAATTCATCTGGGTCTAAATCGTCATCTTTATTATTGTTAAGGTTGTTAATCAAATCGTTAACAAGGTTTTCATCATTTCTCTTAATCTCCTCAAAACCGAGATTAAGAAGTCCGCATTCGGCTATCTTCATCTCAACTGTCTCAAGTTTTTCCCCGAACCTGAATTTTAACGGTTTGTGGTGAAACTCAATAGTGTCTTCGTCTATTTCACTGAAACACAACGGTATAATCCCGTCTATACAGTCTTGCATTGAGAAGCAAGCATTTTCCTTTGCAGTCATCAACTTGACGGGGGACACTATCTTGGCACTCCTGGAAAGACAATTCGGGTCGGGGGCAAGGTCTGGTATGATGCAGGCTGGTGGAATATTGAAAAACTCCCCCCAAAGGCTGTCCGGGTCATACGTGAAGTCAAAACGGTACATATATTTCCTGTCTGTCGTCCTTCCTATTTCAGCCACAAACCCTAAATATTCCTCGTTCATATTTTTGTAGTAAAATCTATATCGTTTTTAGGGTTCCGGGCTGAATAAACCTCCGTTTGATAACTGTTTTCCCTCTTGTCGAAAATAAACCTGCACAGGCCAGTCTCTACTCCACCATTTGCGGTTCCGTTGCAATAATAATTGAAATCATACTGTGCTTTCGCCCACAGGATTACGCCCATAAAATCCTCTCTGGTGTATTTTTCCTTGACGGGAAGCCGTATGTCTCGCCTCGGGTCATAATAACTGAAATACTTCCTGTCAACAACCCTTTTCCCCAAGATATCATTCAATTCCTTGTCAAGCCAACACCCTTTCTTGAGATACCACATATCCATGTTTCCTTTACAACGGAACGCAATATCTTCAAGTGTAAATGTTTCTTCTTGTTTAGTTTTTGCGATTGCCGGTACCGTAGCCATTGCGGCGATACCGACACCAGCACCGAATAAACGCTTTAAAAATCCTCTCCTTTCCATTATTTTTCGTCTTCTTTCTTTACTATTTGATTTATAACCAATGATTTACGAAGAACTATGTTCCACATCTTCTCATATTGTGTGTCCTTGAAAATCTGGTAGTAAATATCTACGTCCTTTGTCTGGCCAATCCTGAAAATCCTGTCCTGCATCTGGAGATTATCGCCAGGGACAAAACTTATGTTGTTGAAAATTAGTACATGGGAAGCCAATAGAGTAATTCCAACGCCAGCTGCCTGAATATTCCCGATAAAAACCATAATATTCGGGTCATTGGTGAACTTCTCAATGTTCTTATCCTTGTCCTTCGCAGATACTTTACCGTTGTAGATTACGCATCTATCGCCATAATACTCTTTCAACGTATACAGTTCTTCATCATAACAGCAGGCAATTACGACCTTTTCGCCCTTTTCAATGAACGAGTCGGCAAGTTTGATTGTATTCGGTACCATCTGGTTTGAAAGGTACTTGCGGTAAATTGCACCCTCCAAAAGTTCTTTGTTCAAGTCCTTCGTAGGGTCAGCTTCCAATTGTGCTGCCTCATATTCTTCCCAGAGCCGGTTGTATTCCATTATCTGTCCCATATCAAGGTCGTAGAACAGTTCGTGCACCGTCTTGTTTGGAAGGTCAAGCAGGTCTTCTTTAACACGGCGGAGATAAATGTGGGCTGTGCGGTCCTTAAGCTCTTCAAGGTTACTTTCTCCGTTTGGAATGGTCAACATGCGTACGCTTTTCTTTACGATTTCACGCAGTTCGTCTTTTTCGCTGTCCGTAAGTTCATACCAGTTTGACTTACCCCTGTTTGCAATGAACTTTCTACTTATCGCATCGCGTTTAGCTTTTTCCTTTGCGTTTCTCGGTATCTCTATTGCCGCACAATAACGCTTCATATAATATTCCCTATCATCAGCCACAGGGTCACCGATGAGTTGGAGCAGATTAAAATAGTTTTGTGGGTTGTTTGTAATTGGGGTTCCGGTTGCCAGATAAACACTGTCCGGGTTTCCTCTCTTTATGAGGTCCTTTATGATTTTATATCTGTCAGCCGTCGTGTTTGACAGTCTATGGGCTTCGTCAACGATTACCAACGCCTTCTTGTTTGCTATATATTGGAGCATCGGGCTGTTTTTGTAAGCCTTTTCAATGTTTTCCTTGCTTCTTGTTGCTGGAATTTCATAAAACTCATTGACAATATCATAATTGACAATGACAAAACGATTTTCACCCCATTTTCCAGTTTCTTTCGCCTCGTTTTGGAGTTCAGTTAAACTTAAACATGATTTACCCTCCTTATAACCGAGGTATCTTTCAAGTTCACCCTTGTTTTTATCCAGATATGACTCAATTATGGTAATATCCCTCTCTGGAACATACCACATAAGCTCTTTTTTCCAGTTTGACTTGATTGAAGCGGGGCAAATAATGAGCACAGCATCAAAATTTCCTTCAATGGCGGCTACAGCAAGTTCACAAGTTTTTCCATAACCCATATCATCAGCAAGGACGCATTTCTTTCTCGCCAGAAGGAACTTGATACCGTCTTTTTGGTGAAGTTTTAATTTTCTGTTCGGGTCTTTTGACATTGAAAGTTTATCATAGCGGTCAAAATCAACCGGATAATCGTGCCAATCTGGTAATGTAAAATTGGTAAGTACCGCTTTTTTGGGAAGAAAAGCCATAACTGGGTCTACGCTCTGTCTATATTGAACATAGCAGTGATAAGTCGTGCTTGTTTCCCCTAAAAGACTAACAACTCTGAGTTTTTGAGGGATAAATTCCGTACCCCAATCCTCTTGTTTCTTCAAGCCATACCAATCGGCAATCTTAATGGTCTTTCCAATCTGTTTCGGGACAAAGTTTTGATTTTCAATGATATACTCTACATTGAAGGCATTGAGTTTCTTGACGTCGCCTTTAAGGATAACATCTCTTTTGAGCATGAGATAGTAAGGGTTAGTACCTGAATACCCCCTTAATATTTCAATTGCTTCATTTTGAGCCTTCACGCTTGTATAAGTCATTGTTCTTTAACTATATTATCTCTTATTAAGATACTAAAAATATTGTTAAAAAGCAAATTAGTATTAAATACTATTTTTCTTTAACAGATATTAAGGTTCTTTAAGATATATTATATATAATATTATATTATTAATAACTATAGCTTTCTTTAAGTAAGAATACAATATGATTACTTTATCCAAGGAAAGTGATATTTATCTA
>OCTW011618123.1_pt1 | contig 56210 bp, 41 predicted proteins | sample 1539671 | NCBI WGS metagenome assembly OCTW01 (sample SAMN02144230, study PRJEB22623) | gut metagenome | biome: sheep rumen | host: Ovis aries | place: New Zealand | reverse complement strand
ATATTCTGGAAATAGTAATAGTATTCATAAGTGCCGCGGTATTTCTCAAATTTCTTGGCCTTCTCCTTGGGATCAGCCTTCTCACCCTTGGCAAAGCACTCACCCATAAAGTCTTTCATCTCCTGCAATACGTAGGGAGAAAGCTTTATCTGTTTCAACACCGACAGATTCTTTATATTCTGCACCACGATAGCCTCTTCATATATCTTAGGCAGAGGCACGCCTTGCTCCAGCATAGTCAGTATGCGCGAGCCGAAAGCTTTCATATCCTTGGTGTAGAGGCAGGCATAGAGCGAGTTGTGGAGGCCGCGCATACTCTTGGCCTCAGTCAGCGCTAAGTTATAGCCCAAAAACATAGGTTCCCTATATATCTGCTCAAACGTGTCATGCACCGGCTGCAGCTCAATCACGCCCATCATTTCCTGGTCCTGTCCTATGAGGCCGGGGTCCTTGACCATAGCCGAATACTTCTCCACAAAATCGCCCTCAAAGGGAGCCCTCTTGAGGATGGCCAGATATTTTTCTGCCAGCGCAGACTCGCCGTCCGCCAACGCACACTGCACCATTCGCTTTATCCTGTGGATGGTGGGGCCTTCCAGAACATTCTGCTCCATAGCCTCATGGTAGGCACTGCGTGTAAGGCCGGCATAGAAATTGCAATCTATCACGATATAATCCATACCGCCGTCAAAGGAGCCGGTCCTACGGCTGAGGTGAGCGTTACGATACTGGTAGGGCAGGTTAAACAGCTCGGTGGACAGCTGGCCGTTCTGGTTGAGAGCCAGGGCGTGATAGGCTGCCACGGTGCGGGTAGGGTGGGCGCTGGTTGAAGCCAGCTGAGCCATGCCGTCCCAGTCTTGCTCCATCATCTTACATTCCATGGCGCAGGTCAGTCTATCGTTCTGCGCATAGGTCATAGCCACAACGGCACAACCTACCCAAAGCACGGCAAACACAGCCAGCACACCCTTAATGAGTGGTCTCTCGCACTTTTGCACTTCCGCACTATCGTGCTTTCGGCCTTTTACATACTTCATACCCCTCCTTACTCCGGCCAGCACAGCACACAGCACCAGGGCCAACAGCGGCCACGTCATAATCCAGCTCGGCTCGCGCAGATAAAAGAGGTTGAGACCCCTGTAAAACACAAAGCCCATATAGGCAAACGGTGCAACCAAAGGTATTACGCGGCCCCAGCCGCTCAGCCCCAGCGCATAGTCCAGCAACCGGGCTGCCAGAGTCAGCATACCGGCTATCAGCAGGGCACCGCACAGCGGCCAGACACAGCTGAGCAACATAAAACGTCCCGTGACATACAGCCACCCCAGCGGCTGGCAGAGCCAGTAGTCCATGGCCAGCGAGTCAAACACAAAGAAGCTCCTCTGTTGAGCCACCCTCAGCGTGTCGCCGTAGAAGAAGAAAAGGAAAGCCCATAAGGCCACCAACATAGTCAGCCACGGGTGGCTAACAAGAAGATTGACAAGCTTGCTCCACAGAGAGGGACCTTTCTGCCTATCACCTTTTCGTCCTTTCGTCCTTTCGTCCTTTCGTCCTTTCGAACTTTCGAACTTTGGAACTCTATTATTCCTTTTTGACATTTTTCTGAAAAATTTATATCCTAATAAGCAAAAGTAGGCATTTCCCCGTCAATAGCCAAAAAAAATCCTACATTATTATATTAATAAGTTCAATATGCCACTTTTTGCCGACAGATAACACAAACATTCCGCCAGATTTACATACCTTTGCACAACCAAAAGCATCCCCCCATGAGAAGACGCGATGTAAAAGCCAAGAAGTCGCTCGGCCAGCATTTTCTGACAGACATAAGCATAGCGCGACGTATAGCCGATACGGTAGATGCCGCCCCATCCCTGCCTGTGCTGGAGGTAGGTCCAGGCACCGGAGCCCTTACCGAGCACCTCATAGCCAAGGGGCGCGAACTCCATGTGGTGGAGCTCGACCGCGAGAGTATTGCCTACCTCCGCGAGCATTTCCCCATGTTGCGTGGCGAGCGACTCATTGAGGGTGACTTTCTGCGCATGGACCTTAGCCAGATCTTCAACGGTAAGCCTTTCGTCCTAACCGGCAACTACCCATATAACATCAGCAGCCAGATATTCTTTAAGATGCTCGAATATCGTGACCTCATCCCCTGCTGCACCGGCATGATACAACGCGAGGTAGCCCTGCGGTTATGCTCAGGCCCAGGCAATCGCGACTACGGCATACTCAGCGTCATCCTCCAGGCGTGGTACGACACCGAGTACCTCTTCACCGTAGAGGAAAACGCCTTCAATCCGCCACCTAAGGTCAAGAGCGCCGTTGTGCGCTTCACCCGCAACAGTGTCACCGACCTCGGATGCGATGAGCATCTCTTTCGTCGAGTAGTCAAGACCACCTTCAATCAGCGCCGCAAGATGATGCGAGGCTCCATCCGCCCCCTTCTGGCCCAGCTCGACAATGAGCGCCTTGCACCCACACAGCAGGAAGCATCACTGCCCAATCCACCCGACCATACCGCTTTCCTCAGCCTGTCAATCCTTACCCAGCGCCCCGAGCAGCTCAGCGTACAGGACTTTATCGACCTCACCAACGCCGTGGAGAGGGAGTACACCCAATACTGATATAAAAAACAGAGCACCTCTTGTAAAGCACGCTGCAAAGTAGCACCCCCACTCTTGTCAACCGCAAAACATTTGAGGAAGAAATTAATTCATTAAAATTGGGCACAAATTGTATACATTTTGCCCGTCAGCGGCAAAAAAACGCTACTTCCTGCCCTCCTTTTTCAAAAAAAACACTACTTTTGCAGCCGTTAATTCTAATTTTAACATCTAATGGACGATTATTACGCGGATAGTAACAAACGGAATTGAGGCAAAGTGCAGTAGATTTTTGATCCTTACCACTCTGCCTTGGGGCCTTTATCAGTGGAGGACTAAAAATGCGAACATTTTGGAACATCAACCGTACACTGCGTACATTGAGCGAATGGGAGCCTAACTGCTGGGTGCAGGTTACGTGTCCCACGCAAAGAGACGAAGATTATCTTACCAACGAGCTGAACGTGCCGAGTTGGTTCCTTGACGATATCAGGGATAAGGACGAGCGTGCCCGTTATGAGTACGATGAGGGATGGATGCTCATCATCCTGCGCATACCCTATGTCAAGGAAGTGCGCTCCCGGACGCCCCACACCACAGTGCCTCTCGGCATACTCATCCACGACGACATCTGCATCACTGTCTGCAACTACGAGACCAATATGATGATAGACTTCGTCAGTTATCAGCAAAAGCGCAACCAGGGATTCACAGATGCCGTGGACCTCGTGTTCAGGCTCTTCCTCAGCTCCTCAGTATGGTATCTGAAGAGGCTGAAGCAAATCAGCGTGCTCATTGACGAGTCGAAGCAGAAGCTCGACCAGAAAATCAGTAACGAAGACCTCATCGGACTCTCACGACTGCAAGACAGCCTTACCTACTTCATCACCTCTCTGCGTGGCAACGAGACCTTGCTCTCCAAACTCAAGTTCAAACTACCCGTTGATGAGCTGGATGCCGACCTCATTGAAGACGTGACCATCGAGATGAATCAGGCTCGCGAGACCACCAATATCTACACTCACATTCTCGACTCCACAATGGACACCTACGCCAGCATTATCAACAACAACACCAACTCAGTGATGAAGACCATGACCTCTATCAGCATAGTACTCATGTTCCCCACGCTGGTAGCTAGTCTCTTTGGCATGAACCTGCTCAACGGCATAGAGCACGCATGGTGGGGCTTCCCCGTGGTGACTATACTCTCGGTCGGAATAGCAGCCCTCAGCTTCTGGGCCTTCAAACATCGCCACTGGATTTGATTATATCCCATAGCTGAGTAGGAAAAACAAACCATAGAAAAAACGAAATCACAAGTCCAACACAGAAGACCATTGCAGTTCTTTACATTGGACTTGTGATTTCAGTTTTTCTATGGTTTTGTTATCTTGCTGTCCTGCAAAAAAACTAGAGAAAACATGTGAGTAATTAATGTAAATTACCATATATATGATAATTTCTTTTAGTGCTCACTTTCGAGTCAGGCAATAAATTTCAAATCTCAAATTTCTATTCTCTTCAATACCCGCTTTCAATCCGCCAAAAGGCGCATAATCTTAGCGTTTTTTCGTGCCAATCCACTTTTTACATCAAAATAGTGCATAAAAATTTGGAAGAATAAAATAAATTAACTTCATTTGCATTCCGCAAGAGCAAAACGATTGCGAAAACACTAATTGTCTAAATGATATTAACATGGAAAATGTTACCGACCCCAGAACGGACGAGCTGCAGCAGCAGCCAGCCGTTGAGCAACCCGCAGAAACCCCTGCGTCTGTAGCAGAGGAAGAGGTTAAAGAGACTATCACCGAGGCAGAAACACCTGCCGCACCAGTAGAAGAAACATTGGCCGAGGAGCCTGCTGCCGAAGCATTAGCCGAGGAGTCCGCTGCCGATGCACCCGTTGAGGATGCCTCCGCCGAGGAGCCCGCCGCCGAGGTTGTGGAGGATGCACCTGAGACCTCTGCCGAAGAAACACCTGCAGAGGAGGAAGCCCCTGTTGATGAAGAAGATGTTGAAGCAGAGAAACCCCTCGATATCCCCGACACCAAGGAAGGCATCGTGGAGTGCATAGCAGCCATTGTTGCCAGCGGCGATGCCGGCTCACGCGCAGCCCAGGAGCAGCTCAAGCAGGCATTCTATCGTCTGCAGCGCGAAGAGAGAGCCAAGGCTCAGGCCGACTTCGTAGCTAACGGAGGTAACCCCGAGGAGTTCACCCCAGAGGAGGATCCCCTGGAGGAAGAGCTCAAGGCCCAGCTCGCCATACTCAAGGAACTCCGCGCCAAGCAGATAGAAGACAACGAGAAGAAGAAGGAAGCCAACCTCGAGCGCAAGCGCGCCATCATAGAAGAAATCAAAGCCATCAGCACCTCGCCCGAGGAGGCCAACAAAGCATATGACACTTTCCGCAAGCTGCAGGCTGAGTGGAAGGAAATCAAACCCATACCCGAGAGCGCAGCCAATGAAGTATGGAAGCAGTTCCAGTTTGCACAAGACCAGTTCTACGACCTGCTCAAGACCAACTCCGCCCTGCGCGACTACGACTTCAAGAAAAACTTTGAGGCCAAGACTCGCCTCTGCGAGGCCGCCGAGCAGCTCGTTGACGAGCCCGACGTAATACGCGCTTCTCACGCTCTGCAGCAGCTCCACCAGGAGTTCCGCGAGATAGGTCCCGTGGCGCGCGAAGTGAGAGAAGAGTTGTGGAACCGCTTTAAGGCTGCCTCCACCGCTGTTAACAAGCGTCACGCCCAGTATTTCGAGGGCCTCAAGGAGAAAGAAGAAGAAAACCTCGCCAAGAAGACAGCCATCTGCGAGGAGATAGAGGCCATCGAGGTGGAAAACATCAACGGCTACGCCCAGTGGGACGGCCTTACCAAGCAGATCATAGCACTCCAGGAAGAGTGGAAGACTATCGGCCGCGCTACCAAGAAGATGAACACCAAGATTTTTGAGCGCTTCCGTGCCGCCTGCGACAACTTCTTTACTAAGAAGGCTGACTTCTTCAAGGAGCAGAAAAAGACTTACGCAGACAATGCGGCACGCAAGCTTGCCCTTGTGGAGAAAGCCGAGGCTCTCAAGGAGAGCACCCAGTGGACAGCCACCACCAACGAGCTCATCCAGTTGCAGAAAGAGTGGAAAGAGATAGGCGCCACCGCCCACAAGACCTCTAACGCCCTCTGGGAGCGCTTCAACGCCGCATGCAACGAATTCTTCGATAAGAAGAAAGCCGTCCTTGGCGACCAGCACAAGGAAGAGAGCGAAAACCTCATCAAGAAAAAGACTGTCATCGAGAAGCTCGAAGCTCTCGCCATCGAGGGCGGCGAGAACATCGCCGAGGCTGTCAAGGCCCTACAGGACGAGTGGGCAGGCATAGGCCATGTGCCCTTCAAGAGTAAGGACAAGATATATGCCAAGTACCGCGAAGTCGTTGACAAACTCTACAAGGAGTTCAACCTCCGTGCACCTCGCCGTGCACCCAGGGGCGGTAATGGTGGCTCAGGCCGTCCCATGCCCGAGGGCAATAGCCTGTTGCGCCTCTATGAGGCCCGCAAGGCCGAGTTGGCCACCTACGAGAACAACATATCGTTCCTAACCACCAGCTCCAAGAAAGGCTCAGCACTCATCGACACCATGATGAAGAAGATAGAGAGTCTTAAGGCTAACCTCGCCGACCTCGCCGAGCGCATCCGTCAGGAGTCAGAGCCCAGGCCCGCCGCCGAAGCTCCTACCCCTGAGGAAACTCCCGCAGCAACCGAGGCACCGGCCGAGCCCGTAGAGGCACCCGCAGCCGAGGAAGCCGCAGAGAAGGCACCCGCAACAGAGTCTGCAGAGAAGCCTGAAAAAGAGTCAGAAGAAGAGCCTGCAAAGGAATAATTGGAATATCCATAACCCTCAAGATAATGGTCGGCGCCGCCAAGCGCCGGCCATTACATTTTTTCTCCAACACTTGACACAAACAACCAAAACCACGAAAAAACTCCATAAAATTTTGGTACTAATAAAAAAATTACTACTTTTGCACCGCAAAGGAAGAATGGCAGTACATTCCGTCCTTTCAACCAGGTAATATTTTAGCCTCACATGGGGGTATAGCTCAGCTGGCTAGAGCGCTTGCATGGCATGCAAGAGGTCATGGGTTCGAATCCCATTATCTCCACCCAGAGAGAGAGTCACCTCCGCCCAACAGCCGTTGCGCGGAGGTGATTTCTTTTACAGGCAACACTGCAGGGAAAGACCTCTTCGCCCTTAACCCCATCGGGGAATAAACACAAGGAGGGCCACGCCTTTTGGCTGTGTGGTTGTGGGAGAGGTAGCAGACTGCTGCCGTCCGCTACATAGCACTGGCAGTAAACATTAAAAAGTAAACCCAAAATCTAATCGCGCCGGGACGGAATCTAATCGCGCAGAGCCGCCAACTAATCGCGCAGGGACTGATGCTCCCTACGCGATTATTTTCTGTCTCCGCTCAAATAAATTTTGCCGATATGGATAATCTGCACATCTTCTGACGTTATGCCTTCGGAAAAGACACACAACACAAAAAACACACAAACTTTTTCTGTGTGTGTTTCATAGAAGGCAGACTTTTCGGGACTGTTGTGAATTTTAGTTGGTTAGTTCCTTATATGGCGTTTATGGCTAATGGTGTTTTATTTCTTGTGTAAGGAGTAATCTTCGGTTATAAAGTCTGTCAGATGAAAGGGAGCGTCTGCAGAGGGTCTTAGAAATTCTTCGATGAGCTTTGTTGAGGATAGAATCGAAGGTATTTGGGGCAGGGGAATAATGTAAAGTCGTTTGGGGGCAGATGGCTTACCTCCTAACCCTAATGCGATGAATACAGGAATACTTCTTTCTGCTGAGAATTGCTGATAGATTGAAAGTTTGTCTGCGGGGAACAGATCCTGTCCCATTTTCGAGGATAGCTTTTCTCGCCATTTGCATTCTACTGCAAATTTTTGTCCAAGATAATCGAAGACAAAGTCGGGGTGACGGTTGTTTTCTGGACAAATGTCTCCAAGGGTCTTATCTCCTTGCCATTCTTTTAAGGTAAAACCTGTTTCTTGGTTAAGGTTAAATAATCTTAATATATGGTCCTCAAACTCGCGTCCTTTCAGGACTTCCTCTGGAAAGGTGATGGCGCGAATGCGTGAATAGATGGCAGGATAGGTGCGTTGTAGTTTGGTGTGTATGGCATGGATGCCCATGTCGGCATAATACATACGCAGAAGCACTTTGTCTTGTGCTACTGTCCACCTTTCATATTTAGAGCTTGACTCTGCTATAAGCGACACATGTTCGTTGCTTAGGAGATTCGTTACGTTGTTTTTTTCTGCCAGTAAGGAGAAAACGCTGCCATTCTTGTGGACATATCCACAGACAATATGTTGGCAAAGAGAAATTACATATTTGTTTCTTAGTCTTGGGGTAATTCTCTTATCTTCTGTTTTGTCGCATCTCAAAATAGCGATGAGTAGCCGATTTTCTTGTAAGGCTTGTTCAATCTGTATGTTATTGGTGTCGGTGAAACGGTTCATCACAAACAGAATGGTCGGAATCCTGGCAACCAGCAGGGCTGCCAAGACTTCCGTTTCCATTTCTGTAGAGTTGAAGCAGGCTATGCAATCTTTCTCCGATAGGCTGTCTGTCCATCTGAATATATAATCATACAGCCCGACAGGAGTACGTTTGGAGCAAATGAACAGGGTTTTCTCCCTGTTCATCAGTTCTCGGTTGCCACGAGTTTCGACTATGTGCATGGGGGCTGCTTTGTATATGTCCTTCCTTATTGAGTCTTTTCTGGCTGGAGGATGTGCAAAGGTGTTGTACCTTTTCAGCGATTCGGTTTACTTGAGCAGTGCGAGTGCCTGGTTGATGCGGCGCATGGCTTCGACAATGTTTTCATCGCTGGTGGCGTAGCTCATGCGGATACAGTCGGGGTCGCCGAAGGCCTGTCCGCCTACGGTGGCTACGTGGGCTACGTTGAGTAGGTACATGGCGAGGTCCATGTTGTTTGTAATCTGATATTTGGTGTCTGAGATTTCGGCACTCTTGCCATAGTAGCTGCTGACCTTGGGGAAGACGTAGAAGGCGCCGTCGGGCTCGCTGACCTCAAAGCTTGGAGTCTCGCGGCAGAGCTGTACGATGAGTTTCTTGCGACGCTCAAAGGCGAGGCGCATGTCCTCAACACACTGCTGGTCGCCGCTGAAGGCTGCTGCTGCGGCTATCTGGCTTACGGAGCAGGGACCTGAGGTGTACTGTCCCTGCAGCTTGTTGCAGGCTTTGACAATCCACTCGGGGGCAGCTATGAAACCTATGCGCCAGCCGGTCATGGCGTAGGCCTTGCTGACTCCGTTGATTATGACGGTGCGGTCCTTCATGCCGGGTACCTGGGCGATGCTGGCATGGCGGCCTACGTAGTTGATGTGCTCGTATATTTCATCTGAGATGACGATGATGTTGTCGTGGCGGAGGAAGACCTGGGCCAGGGCCTCGAGCTCTGCCGGGCTATAGACGGCTCCGGTGGGGTTGGAGGGTGAGCAGAGGATGAAGGCGCGGGTCTTGGGAGTGATGGCTGCCTCCAGCTGCTCGGGGGTTATTTTGAAGTGCTGGTCTATACCGGCATTGACAATGATGGGCTGGCCGTCAGCGAGCTTTACCATTTGGGTGTAGCTGACCCAGTAGGGGGCAGGAATTATGACCTCGTCGCCTTCACCGATGAGGGCCATGATGACGTTGCACACACTCTGCTTGGCACCGTTGGAGCATAGTATTTGGGACGGGGTGTAGGTGAGGCCGTTTTCGCGCTGCAGCTTATCAACGATGGCCTGACGCAGCACGGGATAGCCGGGCACAGGAGAGTAGTGGGAGTAGTTGTCGTCGATGGCCTGATGGGCGGCCTGCTTGATGGCATCGGGGGTGTTGAAGTCGGGTTCACCGACAGAGAGGTTAATGACATCGATGCCTTTGGCTTTGAGCTCGGCACTTTTTTGAGACATGGCCAGTGTGGCGGATGGCTCGAGGCGATTGAGTCTTGCGGAGAGAGTCATTTTTTTATATGAAATTTGAAATTTAATGTTTAGGAGTTAACGGCTTCGCCGTGGAAGTTAAGTTGGTTTACTGGTTAGCGGTTATTTGTTTATTCTCAGCAGTTTGCCATACTTGTTTGATGGCGCACTGTCAAGCAGCAACATGATGGACAGAAACAGTAGGCCGATATAGGGACTGATGCCCAAGGGCTTGGCCACGAAGAATGGCACTATGGCCATCAGCAGCCATAGTCCGGAACGGTTGGTGTCGTGCAGGCGGCGCACGGTCACACTGAGCAGCGGCAACAGGATGAGCAGCAGGTAGCCTATGATGAGCAGGGTTATGAAGAGGTGATCGTTGAGGCAGGAGTGGATAAGGCGGTGCCAGTACTCCTCGTCGGTGTTAGCCTCTGATATAGTGATATAGTCGCGGCCTATGCTGGAGAAGAGGATGATATAGAGTATCACGCTGACCACAACGTTGAAGGCGATGAAGGTCCAGAACTCTGAGCGGCGCGAACGGCCCGTGAAGTTGTCGCACCTGACGAACACTCGTTTGAGCGAGCGCAGCAGGCTGCGTGCTGTGTCGTGATTATCCTGGGCTGTGATGGCATCGGCCTCCAACTCGGCCAGCTGCTCCTTGGTCTGGCTGAGTTCGGTGAGCTCCTCCATGGCCTGGCGGCGCAGCGCGGCCTTCTTGTGGTCATCAATACGCGGATTGGGGCATCCACACTCAGGACAGCACAGCAGATTGCCATCATAGGGGCATGCACATTCGGAACAGATGGAAGTCATGGTGAGGGGGGGAGAGTTTAGGGGGGTAAGAACTTAAGGTTTCTTCCTTACCTCCAGGTTGGTGACTGTGGAGTGGAAGTTGCCGGTGAACTGCAGGGGGAAGACGAGGGTCTCCACGGTGGTGACCTTGGTCTTGCCGTCGGTCCAGAAGGTGCGTCCGTTCTTGCGCTCGGCTAGGGTGCCGTTTACGTAGAGCCGCGTCTCGTGATGGTCGCCCTCGATAGCGATGTCAATCTCCTCGCCGAAGTAGGGGGCGAAGTCGAAGGTGTAGAGATAGCCGTCGCGGTCATAGCCCAGACGTCCGCTCACAGGGTCTGCCAAATAGAATGTTGAGTTGGGTGAGAAAAAGAGCACTGCGCCGCGTTGCTCCTCGGCGGCCTTGAGGTGGAAGCTGACGCGATAGGGATAGCCGGCCTCCACGATGTCAAAGCCGGGTATCTCGGTCTGGTTGGGGCGGACGGTGTCGAGTCTATAGACATTGCGGTGCAGGGTGCCCAGCTCGTTGTCCCAGGGCGACTCGCTGAGCCTGTGGCGCAGGCTGTCAAAGACGGCATAGGGCAGGGTGGTGCTGCGCCCAGTCCAGAGTTTCTGACTCAGGGTCTGCAGGGCAGGATAGACGCGATGGTGTATGTCCTTCACGCTGATGCCGTTGCCGCAGATGTCGTTCCACACGGCAAACATGCCGCCCTCAATGCGCGGGTCGTCATACTTAAAGGTCTTGTCGCCCACCTGATTGGGCGTCCAGTTGTTGTAGAGATGCTCTGTGTTGAGATAGTCGTAGTAGTAGCCGGCGTGGGGCACGATATAGACCAGTCCGTCGGGTATGCTGATGCCTCGGTAGCCAAGATGCAGCATGGAGTCGGGTTCGGCATAGCCGTTATACCACAGCGACATGGTTACGCCCTTGGATTTGACGGGCGTCTGACCCTTGGCATGGGTTAGTGAGCCCCACATACAGGCCTGCTTACCGTAGCCTTCCACGTATTTAATAAGGTGGTCGGCCAGGGCACGAAACTTTTCCACCACGGCGGGGTCAGAGTTGTTATACTCGTCGGTGCCGATGTGTACTCTGGGGCCGATAAACACGGGCTCATCGCCTTCCAGATACTCCTTCCATAGACTGTCGAGGAAGGGGACGGTTTGGGGGTTGGTGATGTCTAGGTGGTCCATGCCGAAACGCTCGCTGCCCAGCTCAGGCTTATACTTGGTAAAGGCCAGACAGTGGGCCGGCGCATCAATCTCGGGTATAATCTCCACCCCACAGTCGGCGGCCATCATCTGCAGGCTGGTAAACTGCCATTTGGTGTAGTAGCCGTCGCGGGCTGTCAGTCCGGGATAGGTGTCACACTCCAGACGGAAGGCCGAGTAGGTTTTCTGCCAGTCGTTGTCAAAATATTTGGGGAATCCGTTGTCGTTAAGGTGCACCTGCAGTGTGTTCATCTTATAGTAAGCCATGATGCGTACCAGACTCTGCAGATACTCCATGGGTATGAATTTGCGTGCACAGTCAATCATCATGCCGCGCACCTCAAAATCGGGGCTGTCGTTGATTGTGCCTTTTGGCAGCGACAGGCCATCGGTGGCCTCGCCCATCTGTAGCAGGGTGCGTGTGGCCCAATAAAGGCCACGCCTAGTGGGGGCGCTCACTTCCACCATGCTGCCAATCTTGATGGTGTAGCTCTCGGGGTTGGCGCCCTTGGTGGGAGCCAGTCTCATCACTATGTCGCCGCTGCGAGGCTGTTCGCCCTGCTTGGCAATGGCCAGAGGCTGGCCAAATAGGAAACGCCAGTCATCGGCTAGCTGCTGCACCACGCCGCCATCGCCGCCTGTCTGATTGACCAGACGCACCAGTGGAGAGACGATATAGTTGCCGGTGCCGCCCTTCCACTCCTTTAGTTCGGGAATGACAAACGGCTTGGCATTCTGCCCGGCGGCAGTCATCACGACGACCACGGTCAAGGCCAGTAACAAGGCAAATCTGCTTTTCATAGAGTCACAATCTGTGTTTAATCATGCAAAAATAGGATTTTTGTCTGTAATTGCCAAATTTCTTAGACGATTGTTGCCAAAGTGACGCCAGAAACCACTAAATTTGCGGAAAAACCGACACAACATGCACTCCTCTCTGCAGCAACAGCTTGCCAGCCTTGCCAGACATTACAACACGCCAGCTTTTATAGCCACCGATCCCGTACAGTTTCCCCACCGCTACACTGACAAGCGCGATGTGGAGATTTCTGCCTTTGTTACTGCGTGGGTCAGTTGGGGCAACCGCAAGCAGATTATCAAGACGGCCAACCACATAGACATCCAGATGTTCAAAGGGCGTCCCTACCACTATCTCATGAGCGGCCATTGGCGCACCTACCAAGGTGACAGCCAGTGCCTGTATCGCACATGCCGCCATAGTGACTTTTACTGTCTCATGGAGCGCCTACATCATATCTACACCCACCACCCCGACCTTGAGGATGCGGTGGTGCAGCTTACCATACGCGGTCTTGACCCCGCCCAGGCTCTGAGTAGCCTGTTCAGCGGCATTAACGGCATAGCCAATGCACAGTTGGGCTCCCCCTGCAAGCGACTGTGGTTCTTCCTGCGATGGATGGTGAGGCGCGATGGCATAGTGGACCTCGGCATCTGGCAGCGGCTCTCACCTGCTGACCTCGTCATACCCCTCGACACGCACGTCTATCACACGGCTCTCGCCATGGGCATCACTGCCCGCCGTACAGCTGACATCAAAACTGCCCGCGAGATAACCGATTTCTTCCGCACCATCTTCCCCTCTGACCCCGCACTTGGTGACTTTGCCCTCTTTGGCTACGGCGTGGAGAATTGAAATTTGAATTTTATTGTCAGGTCTGGAAGCAACGGACTGCAAGCCGAAGGCTTCGCGAGAATATACTTTTTTCGAGCAAAGTTCTCTTTGAGCGAAGACTTTGTCACTGGTCGGCGAAGCCGTTAACTTCCTTTTTTACTTCTCAATTGGTTGTCAATTCTTAAATCTCAAATATATTTAGTACCTTTGCAGATTGAAATGTTAGGCATAAAGAAGATAGACACCTTTGTGCTCAAGAAATTCTTCCTGCTTTTCTTGGGTTGTTTCTGTATCTGCCTGTTTGTGTTCATGATGCAGTTTGTGTGGAAGCACGTCAACGACCTGGTCGGCAAAGGTCTGGGCATGGATGTGCTGGCCCAGTTCTTCTGGTATATGGCTCTCTCGCTTGTGCCTATGGCATTGCCTATGGCTGTGTTGCTTACTTCGCTCATTTCCTTTGGCAATATGGGTGAACAGCTGGAGTTGACGGCCTTCAAGGCTGCCGGCGTGCCACTGATCAGGATTATGCGCAGCGTCATGATCAGCTGTGCACTGCTGATGTGCATCTCCTTCCATTTTCAAAACAACATCAGCCCTAAGGCCCAGATGCAGTTGGCTCGTCTGCTCATCTCAATGAAGGACACATCGCCAGCTCTCGAGATTCCCGAGGGGGTATTCTACAACGGCATTCCTAACGTCAACCTCTATGTGGAGCGCAAAACAGCCGAGACTGGCATGCTCTATAATGTCATTATTTACAAGATGGACCAGGGCATCGACAATGCTCAGATTGTAGTGGCCGACTCTGCCAAGATTGAGACTACTGCCGACAAGCAGAATCTCAAGCTCACAATCTTCAACGGCGAGTTGTTTGAGAACCTCCAGGCCAACGCCTCCGGCCTGCTAAACCAGACGCAGGTGCCCTACGACCGCGAGACATTCCAGTATAAGATACTCCTCATTGACTATAACTCCGACTTCGACCTCATGGCTGCTGATGACCTCAACGCTATGGCCGAGACAAAGTCGCTGGCTAAGCTTAGTGCCGACGCCGACTCTATGGCTGCCGTCTATGACAGTCTGGGCCGTGTTAACTACGCCGAGATGACTGCCCGTTACATGCAGAGCGGATTTCTTAGCCGCCAGGACTCTGCCTTGGCACAACAGATGGCTGACCATATCAATATAGACACCCTCATGGCGGCCAACGCCCATAACCGACAGGGCATACTGCACAGTGCTACCAGCACCGTTGACAACATCCTGACCGAGATGGAATGGCGCACACCTGTTAGTCAGGACGGCTACCGCATGGTGCGCAAGCACCAAATAAAATGGCATGAGACATTTACCAATGCCCTCGCTTGCCTCTTCTTCTTTTTTATCGGAGCACCCCTTGGGGCCATCATACGCAAGGGCGGCCTCGGTATCTCCACCATTGTCTCGGTGCTAATCTTCATTATATACTATATCATTGGCATCTCAGGCATGAAGATGGCTCGTGACGGCTCGTGGGACATTATCTACGGCATGTGGATAAGCACCGTGGTGATGACACCCCTCGGCCTTTTCCTTACCTACAGGGCCAACCGCGACTCCATAGAGTTTAACTTCGACAGCCTCAAGCAGCGCATCACTGTCCTCGCCGCCAAGCTAAAATACCGCCCTGGCGAGTCACGCAGGCAGCACATAACGAGAATATTCCACGATGTATTCCATCCCAAGAAACAATAATAGATATCATGACTGACACTAAATCAGTGCTAAGCACTATAGAGGAAGCTGTAGAAGACTTCCGCCAAGGCAAGTTCGTCATTGTCGTTGATGACGAAGACCGCGAGAACGAAGGCGACTTTGTCACTGCCGCCGAGCTCATCACTCCCGAGAAGGTCAACTTTATGCTACACTATGGTCGCGGGGTGCTCTGCGCTCCTATCACACTAGACCGCTGCCGCGAGCTACGTCTGCCTCATCAGGTGGAAGACAATACCTCCATGCTTGGCACGCCCTTTACCGTGACTGTTGATAAGTTAGAGGGCTGCACCACCGGCGTCAGTGCTGCCGACCGAGCAGCCACTATCAAGGCTCTGGCCGACCCTGCCTCGGTGCCTGAGACTTTTGGACGCCCAGGTCATATCAACCCCCTCTACGCACAGACCAAGGGAGTGCTGCGCCGCGCCGGACATACCGAGGCAGCCATCGACCTCGCCCGGCTGGCCGGACTACAGCCTGCAGCAGCACTTATCGAGATAATGAATGAGGACGGCACTATGGCGCGCATGCCGCAGCTAATAGAGGTGGCACACCAGCATGGTCTCAAGATCATCTCCATCCGCGATCTCATAGCCTACCGCCTTAAGGATGAGACGATCGTAGAGAAGGGTGAGCGCGTTGACCTACCCACTGCCTATGGCCACTTCCACCTCATACCCTTCCGCCAGAAGAGCAACGGCCTGGAGCACATAGCTCTTATCAAGGGCGAGTGGGCCGACGATGAGCCGATACTTGTCAGAGTACACTCTTCCTGCATGACAGGCGACATCTTTGGCAGCAAGCGATGCGACTGCGGTGAGCAGCTACACCGCGCCATGCAGATGATAGACCGCGAGGGCAAGGGTGTAGTGCTTTATCTCAACCAGGAAGGTCGCGGCATAGGCCTCATGGCTAAGATAGCTGCCTATAAGCTACAGGAGCAGGGCCTCGACACTGTTGATGCCAACATACACCTCGGCTATGCCGCCGATGAGCGCGACTATGGCGTAGGTGCCCAGATCCTCCGCGAGATAGGCGTCAAGAAGATGCGTCTCATCACCAATAACCCCACTAAGCGTGCGGGCCTTGACGGCTTCGGCCTCGAGATAGTGGAGAATGTGCCGATAGAGATAGAACCTAATAAATATAATGAGTCGTATCTTTGTACCAAAGCTCATCGCATGGGCCACGAACTGCACTTATAACGATAGGAAGTTTAAATTATCAAATCTAAAATAATAAATTATTGTTAACCTTTAAAAAATTAAAGACTATGAAGAAATTCATTATCGCCGCATGTGTCGGCATTATGTTCGCAGCCTGTGGCAGCAAGCAGGAGACTAAGACCGTTGAGGAGCAGGCTCAGGCTTACGCTGAGCAGATGGATCAGGCCATTGAGGCTGGTGACACCGCCACCGTTAGGAGCTTGGCTGAGGAGATGACTGCCTGGCATGAGGGCCTTTCTGCTGACGATCAGTTGAAGGTGCTGAGCGTTGTTGACATTGATGAGGTTGTTGCCAAGGCTGAGAGCTCTCTCAACATTAGCCTTACGGATGCAGCTAAGCAGGCTGCTGAGGAGGTTGTTGATGCTGCCGCTACCGCTGCCGAGGGCGTTGCCGATCAGGCTAAGGCTGCTGCCGAGGAGGCTGTGAACAGCGCTAAGGAGCAGGGCAAGGCTGCCGTTGACGCCGCAAAGGAGGCAGGCAAGGCTGCCATCAATGATGCTGCCAAGAAAGGTGCCGACGCCATGAATGCCGCTGCCCAGAAGGGTGCCGAGGCTATCAAGCAGGCTGCCGACCAGGGCTCTAAGAAACTTGGCCTCTAATACTGACGTTTGCACAAGGCAAAAAACTAATAAAGGGAGCTAAGGAAATACTTGGCCCCCTTTATTGTACTGTATATGTCTTAGTCTGTCATCAGGTCGTCAATCTGGTCGATGATGTCCTGGTATTTGCGCTGGGTGCTAAAGTGTAGTTTTACGCCTACGGCGCAACCGATAAGGCCGCAGATGACACCAACGATGAGCATATGCCATTCGCCCTCTGCTCCATATAGGCGATAGGCCTCGTAGGCGAAATAGATGATAAACAGTATGCCGAAAGGTATGCCGAACTTTAGCCATTCGTGGTCGCGTTTCTTGGCGCGTGCCACCTTCTTGCGTGCTGTGAGAATGTCGGTCTCCAGCAGGTGCTTATCGCGGAGGTCCTTGCCGTTCCACAGGGTGTAACAGAAGGATACCACCATACCGAAGCTGCACACGAGCCAGAAGCCTATGGACATGCCGCCCATCATGACGAAGGCCCAGTAGCCGTAGGGAATCATGAGGAGTCCGACGGTTGCTATAATGAGGTAGCGACGATTGATGTCCACAACGTTTTTCTTCATGGCCTTGCGCAGCATTCGGTCGCTGATTATTTCCTGTTTCTCTAGCTTATTCTTGAGTATGGTCATCTGCTGACGCATCTCCTCGAGATTGAATACATTTTCCATAGTGTCTAATGTTTTTAGTTCGTTTGTTTTTTGAGTTGCTCTTTGATTCTGAACAGGCGGACGCTGACATTCTTGGCAGAGATTCCGACTATCTGGCCAATCTCATCGTAGCTGAGGTCTTCGAGCCACAGCAGTACGATGGCGCGGTCAAAGGGTTGCAACTTGGAAATGCGGCGATGAAGGAGGTCCACCTGTCGCGTGTCTTCATCGCGGTCTTCAAAGAGGTTGATGTCCATGGTCAACGGCACAGTGGACGAGCGGCGTTTCTTCCTGTCTATGGATATGCAGGTGTTGAGTGCCACGCGGTAAATCCACGTCTTGATGTCGCTGCGGTGCTCAAAGCCGTCAAAGCCTTTCCATAGGTTAATCAGCACCTCCTGAAAGAGGTCGTTGACCTCGTCGGTGTCGTTGGAGAACATATAGCACACTGTGTAGATGGTGCCTTTGTGCTCCGTTACTGTTTGCGCAAACAGTTTCTCTGAAGTGTTCATTGTCTTGTCTGTTTTAGAATCTTTGCCCATTAGACGCAGCAAAGGTATGAAAAACTACAAGGAAATGGAAAAAAAGAGGGTAGGGGCCTGTGTGGGTTAGACTCTCACAGCCTTGAGGATGGCCTCAATCTTGAGTAGCTCTTCGCATAGTGCGTTGACTTCCTTGCCGTCGTGGACAAGCACCGTAATGTCGGCATGGAAGTAACCCTTGTCGCTCTGGATGTTGAGGCCCTTGACATTGAGACCGCGATGCTTGAAGATGGCTTCGGCAATCTGGAAGAGGGTGCCAACCTCGTCGGCGCCCTCGGCGTGGATGGTTGTCTCGAAGAGGTGGCCGCGCTGCATATGCCATCTGACAGCGACAATGTTGTTGCCAAACTGACTCTTGAGCTTGTTGGCTTCTTCGCAGTCCAGTTTGTGGAGGGTGAATGTCTGGTTGGCTTCGTCAATATATCCGAGGGCATCGTCACCGGGGATGGGGTGGCAGCAGGGGGCTATATGGCATTGATTGATGGTCTGCTCATCGATTACAAATATTTTCTTACGGTCGATGGCGGAGAGCGCGGGAGTTTTAGAGTTCGGAAGTTCGAATGTTTGAGAGTTGGTGTTTTCAGACTTAGCTGCTGAGGTGCCTGTGCTGCTCTCTTTCTTGACGAAAGGTATCAGGCTACGCCACGAGAAGGATGATGAGCCTTCGCCCTTGCCGCGTCCGCGTAGCATGTGGATATCATCGTCGCCCAAGGCTATGGTGCCTGTAGCCACATCAAGGAGGAAATGGCCTGCGGTGCTGCGCTGATGGAAAATGCGCAGCTTGTCTAGAATGGTGGGATTGTACTCTATGTTGTGGTTGGTCAGGAAGTCGCGCAGCTGTCGTTCTCCCTGGGCCTGCTTCTCGCGGTCTATCTTGCGCAGGCATGCTTGTATCTTGCTGCGGGCTTTGGCTGTGGTGACATAGTCAAGCCACTCGCGCTTCACCTGCAGGGTGCGAGAGGTGAGAATCTCTACCTGATCGCCCGAGTTGAGGGGCTCGGTTGGTGGCACGAGGCGGTGGTTGACCTTGGCACCGATACAGTTGGTGCCGAGGAAAGAGTGGATGGAGAAGGCGAAGTCGAGGGCGGTGGCTCCAGTGGGCATGGTCTTGATTTCGCCTTTGGGGGTAAATACGATTATCTCTGAGGCGAAGAGGTTGAGCTTGATGGTGTCGAGCAGGTCGAGGGAGTCGGGCTGTGGATCATCGAGTATCTCCTTGATGGTGTGAATCCAGCTGTCCATCTTGTCGTCAGCTGTTCCTCTTTTGTCGTCTTGGAGGTGGACTCCATTCGTCGTCGGGGTTTGTGTATGGGAGTCGGTCTGTGCCGAATCGCCCTGTGGCTTGGCGGGTGAGGAGATGGCAGCCTTCTGGCTTTCATACCTCCAATGGGCTGCTACGCCCTGCTCGGCGATGTCCTGCATGCGGTGGGAGCGTATCTGCACCTCTATCCACTCGCCGCGGTGGCTCATGAGTGTGACGTGGAGTGCCTGATAGCCATTGGCCTTGGGATGGTTAACCCAGTCGCGTGTGCGGTCGGGGTGAAGGGTATAAATCTTGGTTAGCGCCACATAGATATTGAAGCAGGTGTTGACCTCATCCTCGCCTTGCTTGGGTTCAAAGATGATGCGTGTGGCAAGGATGTCGAAGATTTCCTCAAAGGTAACGTGCTTGTCCTGCATCTTCTTCCAGATGGAGTAGGGCGTTTTGATGCGTGCCTCGATGGTGTAGGTGAGCCCCAGGCCGTCAAGGGCGGTGCGGATGGGCGTGGTAAACTCCCGGAAGACAAAGTCGCGCTCGGCCTGGGTGGATGCTAGCTTGTCCTGAATGAGCTGATAGTCATCGGGGTGCTCGTACTTGAAGCTGAGATCCTCGAGCTCATTCTTGATGCGGTTGAGACCCAGTCGGCTGGCAATGGGGGCGTAGATGTAGAGGGTTTCTCCGGCAATCTTATACTGTTTGCTGGGCTGCATGGATGAGAGCGTGCGCATATTGTGGAGGCGGTCGGAGATCTTGATGAGGATGACGCGTATGTCCTCGCTCATGGTGAGGAGTAGCTTCTTGAAGGTCTCAGCCTGCAGCGAGGCTCGCTCGCCGAAGATGCCGCCGGCAATCTTGGTTAGTCCCTCCACAATGCTGGCAATCTTAGTGCCGAAAAGGTTCTGGATATCCTCAAAGGTGTACTCGGTGTCTTCTACCACATCGTGGAGCAGTGCTGCGCAGATGCTGGTGGAGCCGAGCCCAATCTCCTCGCAGGCTATGCGTGCCACAGCTATGGGGTGCATGATATATGGCTCGCCTGAGCGGCGGCGCACTCCCTTGTGGGCCTGCTTGGCAAAGTTGAAGGCACGCGTTATGATGTCCACCTTTTTCCTATGATTGGATGCAAGGTAGGCGTCAAGGAGCTTGCGAAATTCCTGATAGACTTGTTGCTCTTCCAGCTCCTCGGGTGTCAACGTATGCTCTTCGGCCGTCATTACTTCACTCTTATCTTTTGGCCGGCACGTATGCGGTCGCCTTTGATCTTGTTCTTGCGCTTGAGCTCAGCCACGGTGGTGTGATTGCGCTTGGCTATCTTGCTGAGGTTGTCACCCTGCTGGATGGTCACCTCGCGGCTGCGGCTTCCGCGTTTCTTGCGTTCATGTGACTTGGAGTATCTATGGCTATTTTTGGACTGTTCATACTTGTGGCTGCTTGTACTTGCATAGGTGTTGGCCTCAGGTGCGGTAGCGATGTCCTCTTGCTCTGTGGGCTCATTGGTAACGGTAGTGGTGCTGTCGTCATTTGCAGTGTATGTTACTGGAGCCAGTGTGCCCTGATAGATGGAGTCTTCGATGCCTGCAAACCTGACTGTGAGGTCAATGGGCAGTGCGATAGTGCTGCGTCGGCGTCCTCCGGGAATGAAGGTGGTTTTATACTGCGGATTGAAGCTTTTTATCTCCTCTACGCTGATGCCGCAGGCTTTGGCAATCTGCTCCATGCGCATATCATAGTGTACGACGGCAGTATCAACCTCAATGGCCTTTACGGCATGGCGTGCCTTGATGTTGTGCTGGCTATAGTTGTTCATTATATACGTGGCGGCAATGAAGGCGGGCACATAGCCGCGTGTCTCTCGCGGCAGGTAGGGATAGATGACCCAGAAGTCCTTGACTCCGCCAGCTCTGGCTATGGCGCGGCTCACATTGCCTGAGCCGCAGTTGTAGGCAGCCAGCACAAGGCTCCAGTCGCCAAATTTCTCGTAGTCGTGCTTCAGCATGCGGGCAGCTGCGTCGGTGGAGAGGTAGGGGTCGTTGCGCTCGTCCACCCAGCTGTTGATTTCAAGGCCATAGGTCTTGCCTGTGCCGGGCATGAACTGCCACAGTCCTCCTGCCCCGGCGTGACTTCTGGCTCTGGGGTTCAGGCCGCTCTCTATAACGGGCAGGAAACGCAGTACCTCGGGTAGGTCGTAGCGTCCAAGAATGTCATCAAAGATATTGCCGTAGAGGTTATACTTGCCCAGCATCACTGCCACAGAGCGGCGCATGCGTGTGGCATAGCGGTCAATGTAGCTACGCACGGTGCTGTTATAGACGTGAAACTCCTCGGGGGCAGGTATGGCCTTGAGGCGCTCGGCATAGTATTCGTCGTTAAAGAAGGGATTTTTGTCTTCCAACTCCACATCCTCGTCCAGCGGAGAGAGGAAATTGCTTTCAAAGAATGTGTCGGCATCATCCTCCTCGGCCTCTTGCAGGCCAAAGGGTATATCTTCTTCCTGAATGTCGGTGTCGTCGGTCTGTGCTGCAGCCGGTAATGTAACGGCCATCAGCATGGCAACGAGATAATAATGAATCTTATTCATGATGTATGTTTTCTGGTTAGTGGTCTGTCAAAAGTTGAGGCTGCACTGCACTCCGATGGCACGGCTCTTGCGGCTGCCGAGGTTATTGTTAAGTTCTATGCTGGCTGGCTCAACGCTGAGGCTGAGGTCCTTGCTTATGTCAAAGGTTGAAAGCTGTGCATCTACATATGCATCAACGACAGAGATGAGATATACGCCAAAGAAGGCGAAGATGCTCATGTCGCGATATTTACGATAGTAATCACGTTTGTGTTTGAAAATTTTCTTAAACTGCTCTTCGCGTCCCCTGATGTCGTAGCCCATGGGCAGCATGTTATTATAGGAGGCAGTGTTGGGGTCGTCGTCCATTATGTCAAGGTAGGCCTGCGAGTAGTCGTCGTACATCTGTTGGTTCCACAGCAGGGCGTAGGTGCAGCCTATGAATCCGCCATAGATGATGGGCAGTTTCCAGTATTTGCGATTGTATATCTGACCGGCTCCTGGCAACACTAATGACAGCCATAAGGCTCTCTTGGGGTTGGGCACAAAGACCGATTTGTCGCGCTGTTTGCCCAGTTTGATTTTTTGTGGATTGAGTAGTGTGAGGCTGTCAAGTGTGAAACTCTTAAGCGTGTCGGTGACCTCAGTCCCCTCCATCGGGGTCACAAGCAGAGGCAGCTTTCTGCTCTCCTCCAGCGTGGTCGCCGCTCTGCCGCTAAGCATGAAGAGACAACAGGCTAATATGGCACAGACTGTCCTCAAGGCTTCTTATTTAATGCTGTTTAGCAGTGTGATAATATTTTGCATCTCTTCATCGCCGGCAAAGGTGATGGTAATCTTGCCCTTACCGTCGGCATACTTGGTCTGAACCTTGGTGCCAAGTTTCTTGCTGAGGCTGGTCTGCATGGTCTTGAGCTCCTTGGGCAGGGTGGATGCAGCCTTGACATTCTTGGTGGTCCGGCTTATGGTGCTACCCTGATTGATGTCCTTGACCATCTCCTCCACTTTGCGCACGGAGTAGCCTTTTTTTTGTATTTCGTTAAAGAGTTTTACCTGCTGGGCCGGGCTCTCCAGTCCGAGGATGGCGCGGGCATGGCCTTGGTCAATCTGCTTATTGCGCAGGGCCAGTTGCACGGGTGCCGGCAGCTTGAGCAGACGCAGGTAGTTGGCAACGGTGGCGCGTTTCTTGCCGACCTTCTCAGCCACGGCCTCCTGCGTGAGGTTCATCACCTGCTGCATATTGCTATAGGCCAGTGCTATCTCAATGGCATTGAGGTCTTCACGCTGAATGTTTTCCACCAGCGCCATCAGGGCTACGCTCTCATCGCTGGCCTTGCGCACATAGGCTGGTATGGTGGTAAGGCCGGCCAACTGGCTGGCCCTCCAACGACGCTCACCGGCTATAATCTGGTAGGTGCCGTCGTCCATCTGGCGCAGGGTGATGGGCTGCACAATGCCTATCTGCGCAATGGAGTCGGCCAGTTCCTGGAGTGCCGTCTGGTCTATCTCACGACGCGGCTGATTGGGGTTGGCCACAATCTTGGCTATCTCTATCTCGTTGATGGAGGAAGAGCCCTGCGGATTGATATCGTCGGTGGATATCAACGCGTCAAGTCCGCGCCCGAGGGCTTCATGTTTCTTGTTTGGAAATTTCTTATGTGGAGGCATTGTGTTTTTGTTTTATGTTTGATATTGAGCTATGCTCGGCAGTAAACAAGGGAAGGATTAAGTACGGATTGAGGCCGGGCTTCTTTTTTTCTTAATACGGGCTATCAACTTATGCTTTCTGCTTACTAAGAATCTCCTTGGCCAGAGCCAGGTAGTTACGTGCGCCCTTGGCGTCAGCGTCATATTGCACGGCAGCCATACCATGAGAGGGTGCTTCGCTCAATTTGACATTGCGCTGTATAACGGTCTTAAAAACAAGGTCCTCAAAGTGGCGCTTTACTTCATTGTATATCTGATTGGCCAGTTTGAGACGGCCGTCATACATGGTAAGCAGGAATCCCTCTATCTGCAGGTCGGGATTGAGCTTGCGCTTAATGAGCTTGATGGTGTTAAGCAGCTGTGCGATACCCTCAAGGGCAAAGTATTCGCACTGTACCGGTATTATTACAGAGTCGGCAGCAGTGATGGCGTTGACCGTGATGGAACCCAGCGAGGGACTGCAGTCGATGAGGATATAGTCATACTCGCTCTTCATTGGGGTGAGCATCTTCTTCATCAGCAGTTCGCGTCCCTCATTGATAGCAAAGAGTTCCCTCTCAGCTCCGGCCAGAGTGACGTGGCTTGAGATAATATCAAGGTTTGGCACATCAGTAGTATAGATGGCCTCATGAGGATCTGCCCCATTGATAAGGCAGTCGTATATAGTGCAGTCAATGTTGCCTACCTCCAGGCCAAGGCCCGATGAGGAGTTGGCCTGCGGGTCGGCATCCACAAGCAGCACATTTTTCTCCAGCATGGCCAGCGAGGCCGCCAGGTTAATGGCCGTGGTGGTCTTGCCCACACCGCCTTTCTGATTGGCAATAGCAATAATCTTTCCCATGTCGATAGTCTTTTTGTTGCCTATATCGGCTAATATAGCGTGCAAAGTTAGTGCAAATCGAGTGAAAAACCAAATTTATTTGAGTTTTTCCGAGGTGCAGCCTAACTTCACTGGTATAATATGGCAAAGTTAGTGTTTTATTTCTTGTTTGGCCGTATATGGCTGCTATTTTATGCTTAATAATCTTAAAAAGTATTACCTTTGCCATAAAATTGGAAGAAAATATGCGTCCTTTAATCTTATTATCTAATGACGACGGCTACCAGTCGCGTGGCTTGGCAGCGCTGATTGAGGCAGTACGCCCTTTGGGTGATGTATTTGTCTGTGCACCCGATGGCCCGCGTTCCGGCGCCAGTTGCTCAATAACTACTGAGGTGCCTGTAAGCTACCGCCACATACGCTCGGAGGAGGGCCTCAAGATATATTCGTGTAGCGGCACGCCCTGTGTGTGTGTCAAGCTTGCCCTCGACGAACTGCTCATGCGCCAGCCCGACCTCATCGTGGCGGGTATTAACCATGGCAGCAATGCCTCTATCAATATGCACTATTCTGGCACTACGGCGGTAACCACCGAAGCAGCCCTTCACGGCATACCATCGGTAGCCTACTCGCTCGACAATCACGATCCCTCGGGTCGCGTGGAGCACCTGGTCCCGATATGCGCCCACATAGCTAAGTTGACATTGGAGAACGGATTGCCCTACGGCTCATACCTCAATGTCAACTTCCCAGATGTGGAGGAGATAAAAGGCATACGCGTATGCCGTATGGCCTACAGCCGATGGGTGGAGGAGTTTGAGCCCTGTCCGCGCAGCCGTGGCGGACACCACTTCTGGCTCACCGGCGAGCAGGTAGATGATGAACCAAACAACGACACCACAGACCTCTGGGCCATGCGTCACGACTATGCTGCCATCACCCCCATCATGGTTGACCCCACCGACCACAAGCTGATACAAACCATGCAAGATTGGGATTTGTGAGAAGCAATAAACGTTAACCAATAACCACTGTGCCGCGAGGTGGCCTCGCGGACCCACCTCCGGATTTGGCTAAATCTCAAATTTCCACCTCACAATCATGAAATATTTCCTCATAGCAGGCGAGGCAAGCGGCGACCTACATGCCGCTAACCTCATGCGCGCTATAATAGCCCGAGACAGCGAGGCGCAATTCCGCTTCTATGGCGGCGACAACATGCAGGACGCAGCAGGCAGCTGCGGCATCATGCTACGCCATTACAAGGACATAGCCTTCATGGGGTTCATCACAGTGATACTCCATCTGCGCACCATCCTGCGCGCCATGCGCAACTGCCGCCAGAGCATCATGGAGTGGCAGCCCAATGTGCTGATACTCGTGGACTATCCTGGCTTTAATTTAAAGATAGCCAAGCAGATTAAGGCTCACACAAACATACCAATATATTATTATATATCTCCAAAGATATGGGCATGGAAGGAGCACCGTATTCACGCCATCAAGCGCGATATCGACGAGATGTTCTCCATCCTGCCATTCGAGGTTGACTTCTACAAGCGCTACTCCTATCCCATCCATTACGTTGGCAACCCCTCTGTGGACGAAATTAGTGAGTGGAAGGAAGAACGCAAGGCAAATCTCCAACCTCCACTCTCCACCCTAAAAACCATAGCATTACTGCCCGGCTCGCGCATCAGCGAGATAAAAGCCAACCTACCCATCATGCTACAGGCAGCCATGCCCTACACGCAGCAGGGCTATCAACTGGTCATTGCCGGTGCGCCAAACATTGAGGACTCCCTTTACATGGAACTGTCAAATTCCGACAGCCAATTCTCAATTTTCCGCGGAGGCTCCTTTGAGCTGCTGTCAGTCAGTGAGGCCGCCCTTGTAACTTCAGGCACCGCCACCCTGGAGACAGCATTGCTGCGAGTGCCCCAGGTGGTATGCTACTACATGCGGGCAGGGTGGTTTGTAAACCTGCTGCGCAAGTTCCTGCTCAAGGTGAAGTACATATCCCTTGTCAACCTCATCGTGGACCGCGAACTGGTGCCCGAGCTTGTGGCCGGCCAGATGACTCCTGCCAACCTGTCCCGCTACATTGCAGGCATTGTAAAAGGCGGAGCCGACCGCGAAGCACAGCTCAAGGGCTATGAGGAGATGGCCCAACGACTCGGCGAGCCAGGCGCTCCCAAGCGTGCAGCCCAGATAATCTGCCGCCAACTGTCACAACGGGAAAAGTGATAATCAGGAGACATCCCAGACTCCTCTAATGAGGCCCCTGCCGTCAAGGATGAGTATTCTCCCTTTAGGAGAAAAGGGGGCTCATCTAATCGCGTCGAGCCGAAATCTAATCGCGCCGAAACATGATGGTTCTGCGCGATTAAATTTTGTTTTCTCTGCTTTAGATTGAGAATTGGCAGATAAAAAAAAAGAAAATGGAGGGGGTGTATGACAGCAGGAAGTGTCATATTTACTCCCTTTTCTTACTTTTTCACTGCCGCGGGTGTCCAGCAGCGGAAGAAGCGCAGCACTTTGTCTTTGTTGTAGCCCTTGCCTTCTTCAAGAAAGCTGGAATCCTGAATATGCAGAACCTTGCCGTTTTCATCGAGTATTACAAAGACGGGAAACCCAAAACGGGCAGGGTTGGCAAGACGCTCCATAACGGCCTTGCCTTGCTCCACACTGGCTTGGTCAGCCTTGCGGGGATTGTAGTTCACATGGATGTAAACGAAGTTTTCGTCAATCACCTTGCTTATGGTGCTGTCGTTGCTTATGAAATCGGCAAATCGCAGACACCACGGACACCAGTTGCCGCCCACCTGGCAGACCACAAATTTACCCTCGGCCTCGCCCTTGGCGACGGCCCTGTCTATCTGCTCCATGGGATTGAGACTCTCGTCATAGACTTTTTTCAACCCCGTCTGGGCATTGGCTGTAAGGCTGCAGCAAACAAGTATTAAGCAACTAACAAGCGTTTTCATCTGTTCTCTATTCTTAGTTATTAACGCTCACCACAGCAGCACATAGGCTGCCGCTGCGGGTATGGCAAGCAGGGCGCTGTCGAAACGGTCGAGCACTCCGCCGTGGCCGGGGAGGAAGCGTCCGCTGTCCTTAATGCCGATGGTGCGTTTGAGCTGGCTCTCCACGAGGTCGCCCCATGTGCCGAAGACGCACACGATGAGGCCGAGGCCGAGCCAGAAAATCAGAATGCCGTAAATGATGGAAAAAATCCATGCGCCCAGCAGTACTACGATTCCGCCACCCACACTGCCGACCCACGACTTCTTGGGTGAGATGGAGGGGAAAAGCTTGTAGGGAATTTTGCGCCCCAGCGAGCAGCCGAAACAGTAGGCTCCTGTGTCGTTGAGCCACAGAAAGACAAACACGGCCAGCGGCAGCGTGGGGGAATAAATAGGATTGAAGGCCAGCGAGTTGAGCAAGGCTATGGGCAAGGCTATGTACAGATGGCCGGCAAAGGTGTATGCCCAGGTCTTGATGGGGTCTGGCTGTTTGAAGTATAGTCCGCTGACCAGTACAAAAATTAGCGACAGCAGGTAGGGTGCAAACACAGCCGGCCCTGCGCTGCCTGAGCAATAGAGGAAGAAGGCGATAAATAGATAAACGCCGCTTACCACGCTGACGGTGTTGTTGACCTGGGCCAGGTCATGGTCTTCAAGCAGGCTGTTGAATTCGTTGAGCAGCAGGGCTGCCACCACGCAGAACAGCACGCAGAACGTGGACATTCCGAGAAGCAAGCATCCAACGATGACTACTACAAACAGTGCGCCTGACAATGCGCGCACCACTGCGTTTGGCATATGCATTCTCTTACTTTCCATCTTCTTGCTCATCATCTTCAGTGTCTTTTTTTGCTACATCGGGCATCAGCTTGTCTATCTCTGCCTTCTGCTCGGCCTCTTTCCTGTCTGCTTCCTTAGCCTCGGCCTCGGCACGCTCCTTGGCAGCGCGCTCATTCTCTGCTATTATCTCATCCGAGCGGCTGGTCCACTGACGCTTGCCAAACACCTTCTCAACGTCCTCGGCAAAGATGACCTCCTTGTCCATAAGCTGCTGGGCCACCTTGGCATGGCCATCGCTGTGCTCGGTAAGTATCTGCTTGGCCCTGTCATACTGAGAGGCTATCAGGGCTTTTACCTCCTCGTCTATCTGCTTGGCAGTAATGTCGGAGTAGGGTTTCTGGAAGTAGTCCTGCTGGGTAGTATAGTAGCTTATATTATAAAGGTTGTCGCTCATGCCATAGTAGGCCACCATGCTGAAGGCCATCTTGTTGGCACGCTCCAGATCGTTGAGCGCACCGGTAGATATGTGACCAGTAAAGAGTTCCTCTGCGGCACGTCCGCCCAGCAGCGAGCAAATCTTGTCGAGCATTTGCTCCTTGGTGACATTGACTCGCTCCTCAGGCAGATACCATGCTGCACCCAAGGCTTGTCCTCTCGGCACAATGGTCACCTTGATGAGCGGGTCGGCATATTGGCAGAACCACGATATGGTTGCATGTCCGGCCTCGTGGATGGCTATGCTGCGCTTCTCGTCTTGGGTCATGACTTTGGTCTTCTTCTCCAGACCGCCGATTATGCGGTCTATGGCGTCCAGGAAGTCTTGCATGCCCACTGCCTGCTTGTCGCGACGGGCGGCAATGAGGGCAGCCTCGTTGCAGACATTGGCTATGTCGGCGCCTGAGAATCCGGGCGTCTGCCTTGACAGCAGCTCCAGATTGACTGTCTCGTCCATCTTCAGTGGCTTGACGTGTACAAGGAATATCTGCTTCCTCTCAGGCAGGCCGGGTAATTCCACATGAATCTGGCGGTCAAAGCGGCCGGCGCGGAGCAGGGCCTTGTCCAGAATGTCTGCGCGGTTGGTGGCGGCCATCACTATGATGCCGCTATTGGTGCCAAAGCCGTCCATCTCGGTCAGCAATTGGTTGAGGGTGCTCTCACGCTCATCGTTGCCTCCCATGGCCGGGTTGCGCCCGCGGGCACGTCCCACGGCGTCGATCTCATCAATAAACACTATGCAGGGAGCCTTCTCCTTGGCTTGGCGGAAGAGGTCTCTTACTCGGCTGGCACCAACGCCTACAAACATCTCCACAAAGTCGCTGCCCGATAGGGAGAAGAACGGCACACCGGCTTCGCCTGCCACGGCCTTTGCGAGCAGAGTCTTACCGGTGCCCGGAGGACCAACGAGTAATGCTCCCTTGGGAATCTTGCCACCCAGCTCGGTGTATTTCTTGGGGTCTTTCAGAAACTTGACAATCTCCTGCACTTCCTGCTTAGCCTCGTCCTGACCTGCCACATCATTGAAGGTGATATTCAGCTTGCTTCCCTTTTCGTAGAGTTGAGCCTTGCTCTTGCCTACAGAGAAGATGCCGCCGCTGGCACCGCCTGAGCGGCGCATAAGGAACACCCACAGGCCGACAAACAGCAGCACGGGCAGCACAATGTTGAGGAACAGCGAACCGATAAAACTGCTGTTGGAGTCATATTGTACCTTGCCGCTGAAGTGCTTGGCAGCCCTCTCGGCAGCGATAAACTCATCCACATCGCTCACCGAGGGAAATTCAGCCACCACCGAAGGGTCGCGGCCTGCCTCGGCAGCCTTGCCGTAAATTTCGCCGACATAGGGTTGCTGTATATACATCTTGACATTGCCGTCACCCTTGTTGACCACGATGTTGCGGGCCCAGCCTTTCTGCACATACTCTTGGAACTCAGAGTAGCTCACCTCCTTCTGGAAGCTGCCAGATTGACTGGAGTTGGTGTAGAACATATAAGCCAACAGCAGGATTACCACCATATATGTCCAGTTCAAATTGAACTTGGGCATCTTCATGTTGTTATTGTTGTTGTTTGCCATTAATAAAAATTTTAGGATTTTTATTTGGTATTTAAGTCTTTATGTCGAGCCCCCCAGTCCCCTAAAAGGGAGGGTTAGGGGAGGGGATTCCAGTTTTCAATCCTCAATGGTTGTTAGTTTGGTGTCTTCCCAAAGATGTTCCAGGTCATAGAACTCGCGTGCCTGCGGCTGCAGTATATGCACCATGATGTCGCCGTAGTCCACTGCCACCCAGTAGGCATTCTCCAGTCCACTCACACCAATGGCTTTCTCGCCCAGCTTTTCGCGGGTCATATCGCTTACCGAGCCGGCTATGGCCTCAATTTGCGTACTGCTGTTCGCCTGGCATATCACAAAATATTTGCATATCGCGTCCTTGATATTTGAGAAGTCGGCAACGACAATGTTGTGTCCCTTTTTCTCCTGAATACCCTCAATGATTGTTTTGAGCAGCTGCTTAGTATTAGACATTTCTGTGTGTAATTCGTTAATTTAGTTTTATTGAACTGCAAAAATACTATTTTTTTTGGGTAAGAAGCATTTTTTTTGCCGATTTCTTTGCCGTGTAATGAAAAAGTTATACTTTTGCATCGCAAACTGATTGGGATATGGTGTAATGGTAACACTGCAGATTCTGGTCCTGCCTTTCCTGGTTCGAGTCCGGGTATCCCAACCAACAAGCGGCAGCTGAAGCGATTTCGGTTGCCGCTTAACATTTGTGAGAAGACATAAGTTAGCCGCCGACATTTTGCCGACGGCTAACATTGTATAAATATAACCGATTCTGAAAACAGAAATCTTTTTTAGAAGAGGTAATCGTCGTCTTCTTGCTCTTCTTCGTCGTCTTCCCAGGGGAATGATTGGCGCTTTTACCCCCTATATATTAAATAAGGTGTAGCAAAATTAGCAAAAAAAAGCGCTAACTGACATCATTCAGACACAACAAATTCACCTAAATACACAAGGTGTAGCATTTTCCACTCAAAAAGCGTTGTTATAAAAAAAAGGGAAGAATGAAAAACACCGATCGCCGACAAAGTCTTCGCGATGCCTCCGGCATTCTTGATGGGAGAGCCATGAAATGACGGGGACGTATGAACCCCAAAAATCTCAAAAAAGCTGCGTAATCTGCCTCGTCTGCGTCAATCAGCATGACGCGAAGCGGCCATTCTAAACAGGCTGAAGTTCACACTGCCGTAGGCTCGGTGTTCTGCGAAGTGAGGATTGGCCGAGAAGTTGTAATCCTTGCCATGCTCCAGCACAAACAGCCCTTCGGGTGCCAGCACCTTCGAGCCCAGCACCAGGTCGGGCAGTTCGGCCAGCTGGGGTAGGGCATAGGGAGGGTCGGCAAACACCAGGTCAAACTGCTCATGGCACCGGGGCACGAATTTTAGCACGTCAGCCTTCACGGCGCAGGCGGCAGGGTCGTTGAGGGTGTTGAGCATCTTGCGGATAAACGAGAAATGCTGGTAGTCTTTCTCCACGCATACCACCCGGCCGGCGCCGCGCGACAGCAGTTCCAGGGTTATACTACCAGTGCCGCCAAAGAGGTCCAGGGCACGCAGTCCCTCAAAATCCAGGTAGGCACGCAGCACGTTAAACAGATTTTCCTTGGCGAAGTCGGTGGTTGGCCTCGCCTTGAAGGTCTGCGGCACACTGAAATGCCGTCCCTTGTATTTTCCCGTTATCGCACGCAAGATACCTTAGTTTTTTGGGGGGGGGCTACACCTCGTAGGCCTTAAGCAGGTGTACCTTCAGGTCGTAGGGAAACTCCTCAATCTTGGCGATGGGATGGTGGCTCAGCTCCTCATTGTCATCCATAAAGAAGGCGTTGAGCCCTATCTTGCCAAGGCTTTCTGCCAGCGTGGCAGCCTCGGGGCCGAAGCCGCTGACATACACCCGCTCGCCATCGGCACTGAGGTCAAAGCGCTGTGCTATGCCCGCAATGAAGTAGAGGCTGTCGGCAGGGTTGTGGATGTTGTAGGTATTAGCAAAATGCAGCTTGCCTTGTTCCACCACCACCAGCGTCAGCTTGCCTTCGCATAGGTAGCAGTATAGTCGCGGCAGTGTTGAAGAGAAGGGGTATCGGGCCACATATTGTCGCATCAGCGCTGTCAGGTTGCTGTGAAGTTTGGCTGCGGGGAAATAGTCCGTCAGAGTGTTGCCGGCGTCGCGGTCAATCGAGAAAAGCAGTAGGGCGTTGAGGTAGGGCAGGGTGTCGTAGCACACCTTGCTGCGTCCTTTGAGCGACGGGAAGTTAAAGTAGTAGATGTCCGCGGCATCGTCTTCGTCAAACTCCTTAAGCGGCACCAGCAGCGTAGGCTCATCGGTAAAGATGTCCACAAAGTCATAGTCTTGCTGCGCCATGTCGGTAGCCTTGATGGCTTGGTGAACATTGGCGTTGAGCGAAATGTCCGGATTGTTGGGGCATACGGCATAATCTGGCAGCATATTGCGAAGCCTGTCATACGAGGCAAAGATAATGCGGTCGCGGCTTACTCTGATAGTCAGTGAGTCCATGGTCTTATCCTATTTGACGGCAAAGATACAAATTAATTGGGAATTTTTAGAAATTTCTAATTCCTAATTTCTAATTGCCGCTTCGCTCTCAGACTTTCTTAGTATGTTGGCACCGGCTTCGCCGACAGCCAACTAAAGTCTCTTTAAGAGAACATTGCTCAAAGAGCAATTTCTCGCGATGCCTGCGGCATTCCCAATTCATAAGCTACCGTCCTGGTCTGCCCCATCCGCCACCGGGGCCGTTGCCCCATCCGCCGCGGCGTTCACCGCCCTGTCGTCGGTCGCCGTTGTTGCGATTCATCATATCGGGGTGTTCGCCGGCTCTGATGCGTCCGTCCTGTCCACCCAGTATGTTCAGGCGGCAGATAAAGTGGAGCATAAAGTAGGAGTTGATGGCATTGCTGCGCGAGTCGCGGCGCATCTGTGCGTTTATGGTGCGGCTGATGTTGCTCTGTCGGTGCAGCAGGTCGTAGAACTGCAGCGAGATAGTCGCCGCCTTGTTCTTCATCAGCGCCTGCGAAATCTGGGCATTCCATATCAGCTCGTTAGTGTTCATCGACGCATCGCTGTATCCGCGCCTTGAGTTCATCGACAGGTTGGTAGAGATGCTGAACCCAAAGTCAGTGGTGTACTGCACGTTGCCGCCATAGGCAAAGCGGTAGGTGTCCAGGTTGGCCTGCGACTGCAGGGTGCTGCGCGAGTGCTCATAGGTGATGCTGCCGTTGAGTCCTAGCTCAAAGAGCCCCAGTCTGATGGAGCCGCGTGTGCGCTCGGTAATACTGGAGGTGCGCATAGTGTTCTTCCGGCTGTCGCTGTTGCCCACGCTCATAAAGCCCACGCTGTTGGTGTACCCATAGTTGGTCATGGTGAAGAAACTGAAGGGGCTTTCGTCGCTAAACGAGGTGTTAAACAACCCAAACACGTTGGCCTCCCAGTTGCCGTTGATATTCTCCGGCCTCGTGGTGCGCACACCTGTCTGCTCGTTGTAGCTCACGGCCGACGATATGCTGTTCTCCGTATTGCTGTAGTTGGCCGACAGCCTCAGAGCGCTCTGCGATGACTGCCAGTAGTTAGAGTACTCTGCCCGCAGGTTGTTAGTCCACGACGGCTTCAGCCCGGGGTTACCCTTGGTGATGTTCAGCGGGTCTGAGGTGTCCGTGATGTCCAGCAGGTTAGTCATGCTTGGCTGGCTGGAGTTGCCGCGGTAGTTAAACTCAAAGCGGCTGTCCTTAGAAAATTTGTAGCGCAGCCTCATGTTGGGCGAGAGCTTAAACACGTTGCGCACCACCGTGGTGTCCAGCATGTTCTTCTTATACTCCAGTTTGGTACGCTGCGGCTCCATGCGCACCCCAACGTTAAAGTTGAGAGTCTTGTTATTATACCTCACCCCTATGTTAAAGGCGTGTATGTCGTCATGATATGTGGCGTAGCGTGAGTTCTCTATACTCTTGGCCAGCAGCAACGAGTCCTCCGGCGGCAGGTAGCCCAGGGGATAGAGAGGGGTGGTGTTGCCGCGGCCGTAGCCGTCCAGCGAGTCCAGCTGATAGAGCGTGCGGTCCTGGTCTTGAAACTTATGCTCATATTCATAGCTTGTTTGCAGGTATAGGTTTCTCACAATAGGCTCCGTGTAGCTTAGCCGCAGCGAGTAGTTCCAGTTTTTCGAGGGCGACACCGAGTATTGGTTGTTCACCCTGGCGCGGCCCTCCTGATAGTAGTAAATGTCGCTAAGGCTGTAGCTGTGGTTGTGGCTGTTCGAGTAGTTACCGCTGACTTGCAGCGAGATGTTGCGCCCATTTTGGCTGAGCCTGCGCATGATGTTCAGTTCGCCGCCCACGCTGGTGCTGTTGCTGTTGCCCATCGACGATCGCCCGTTTCTGTTCACGGCGATGGCCGCCAGGTCGGCCGCAATGTCACTTGCATCAGTCATCGAGCGGAATATGGAGTCCAGCGGCTCGCTGACAACCGCGTAGGGGTCGTTGTTGAAGGTTGCCGACCGGCTGTTCGAGTGGCTGTTGCTCTTCGAGTAGCTGAACGAGGGCCGGAACCTCAGCGAGGTGAGGCTGTCCGGGTTCCACTTCACGTTGAGGTTCGCGCTAAAGGAGCGCGAGCTGCTGATGCTCTTGCTCCAGCTGTTGGCAAACGAGCTGCGGTCGACCGAGAGGAACGTCTCCGAGCTCGAGGTGTTCTGGTTGTCAGTGCCGGTATAGTTATATCTGGCACCGCCGCCAATCTCAAAGAATCCGCCCTCGCGCTCCTTGAGCCCGTTGTTCCACATACCGTCGGCGCCAAAGCTTTTGGTCGCCGTCAGCCCACTGCGCCCACGGCGGAAGCCGGGGCCCCCGCCGCCAAATCCGCGATTACCCACGTTGTTGAGGTTGCCGTAGAAAGAGATGCGGCTGTTGTCCGTCTTGCCCAGGGCAAACAGTTGGTCCGCATAGCGGTGCTTGTTGCCCACGCTGAGGTCCACGTTTGTAAACCACGCCCTCTTCAGTTTCTGCTTCAGGCGCAGGTCAATCACCGTTTCCTCATTGCCGTCGTCAATGCCCGTCATCTCCGTATAGTCACTCTTCTTGTCGTATGCCTGTATGCTGGCCACAATGTCCGCCGGCAGGTTTTTCATCGCCACGCTCTGGTCGTCCTTAAAGAAGTCCTTGCCGTCCACCCTGATCTGCTTCACCTTCTTGCCGTTGATAGTTATGCTGCCGTCATCGTCCACCACGGCACCCGGCAGTTTCTCCACCAGACTCTCCAGGTAGGAGCCCTCCGGCACCCTGTAGGCAGCGGCGTTATACACAAAGGTGTCACCCTTCACCTCCACCTTCGAGGCCTTGGCCGTGACTGTAGCCCCCTGCAGGGCCACGGCGTCCTGTTCCAGCAGTATGGTGCCCAGCGCTGCGCTCCTGTTCTGCTTGTCCAGCGTAATGTCGCGATACACCGTCTTGTAGCCTATCGATGAAATCTTCACAATCATATTGCCGCCCTTGTCGGGCTTGATTATAAAGATGCCCAGCTCGCTTGTAGCCTCGCCGGTGATATACGTGCTGTCAGCCTTCATCACCCTCACGCCGGCCATCTGTATAGGCTCCTTCGTGGCACTGTCCACCACCTTGCCCGAGATGGTCCACTTGCTCTCCGCGCTGGCCATGGCAGCCACGCACACCAGGCATATCATGCAGATAAATTTGTTCATGTCGTTCAGTCCTTTTTGTTTTAGGTCCTATTATTCATTTTTCCTTTAGACCGCTTTCCCCCCCAAAAGTTTAATTCCCTCCCTTCCCGTTCCGGAAAATATTGCGTCCGGTCCAGTCATGATTACTCTGATTATTCCGATAGCTCCCCCCTCCTGTCAATCTACCAATAAGAAAAATATGCATCCCCTGCCTTTCGGCTGAGGATGCATACTTTCCATTCAGATTTGTCTTTCTTAAGCTGCGTCAATTAAGCGCCCGGGCTGATAGCACCCGACGGGCAGGCGTCGGCACATGTGCCGCAGTCAACGCATACATCGGGGTCGATGCTGTAGATGTCGCCCTCAGAGATTGCACCTGCGGGGCACTCGTCAATGCAAGTACCGCAAGCAACGCAGTCATTACCAATTACATAAGCCATTTTCGATAAGTTTTAAAGTGTTAGAGTAATCAAGTTTGATAGCGCAAAGGTAGAAATAATTCGGGAATAACTCACCAGAAATGAGTAATATTTTTCATTCCACCCCCTATTTTTCTACTCATAAATACTAAAATGCCCACTTTTCCGTTAATAAAGAGATATGAAAAAGACATTACTCCTACTATTCCTGCTGATAGGCGCCCACAGCCTGCTGCCCACCCGGGCGGCGGCACAAGAGCGCAGGCGCGTGGTGCAAAACAAGCCCTACATCGACCTGCGCCCCTTCCACTACGGATTCTCCTTCGGCCTCCACCAGCAGAGCATCATTATGCCAAACACTGGGTATGTCGATCCCGAGACAGGCCAGCAGTGGTGGGTGAGCAACGACAATTTCAGCCCCGGCTTCACCGTCGGTCTGCTGGGCGAGTGGCGCATTAATCAGTATCTTGGCCTGCGCCTGCAGCCCACGCTGCATTTCGCATCCAAGCATATCACCTTCCGCGAGCAGACCACAGGCCTCACCGACCATCAGGACATGAAGTCCACCTACATCGTGCTGCCCCTCAACCTCAAGGTGGCAGCACCCCGCCACAACAACTATCGCCCCTACGTCATCACCGGCGTCAACGCCATGTATGACCTCACCACCAAGGACCAGGCCAACATAGCCACCAAACCCCTCAGCCTCAATGCAGAGATAGGCTTCGGCTGCGACTACTACCTGCCCTTCTTCAAGCTCTGTCCCGAGCTCAAGTTTTGCTTCGGCCTCACCAATGTACTCAAGACCGACCGTTCCAACCTCAACGACAAGTCGAAGGAAGTCTTCACCCACGCCGTCAAGAACGCACGCACCGCAATGGTCGTCCTCACTTTCCACTTTGAATAGAGGAGACCACCTCTTATCCCCCTAGGGGGAGGATTTGTCTGACGTGAAAACATTTGCATTTGCAAGCTTTGTTTTTCTCACACAGATTCCATGATTTTTCGCTTTCGGTTACGGCATAAATATCTGATAAAATTTCTGGCAATTTCTGCCAATGCCTACCTCCGGACTTGGTAATAAATCCCTAATTTCTAATTTCGTAGAAGACGTGCGCACACAATTCATAGTCATAGGCAAGACCGTGTCCAAGCCCTTGGGGCAGATGATTGACGACTACATAGGACGCATATCCCATTTCGTCCCTTTCGCCATGGAGGTCATCCCCGAGCTCAAGAACGCCAAGGCCCTCTCACGGGAGCAGCAGAAAGCCGCCGAGGGCAAAGCCCTGCTTGCCAGGCTCAAGCCCTCCGACCATGTAGTGCTTCTTGACGAGCGCGGCACCCAGCGCAGCTCCCTCGACTTTGCCGCCTATGTACAGCGCCAGCACGACAGCCCGGTCCAGCGCATAGTCTTCGTCGTGGGAGGCCCCTACGGCTTCTCCCCCGATGTCTATCAGCGCGCCGACGACAAGGTCTCCCTGTCCCCCATGACCTTCTCCCACCAGATGGTGCGCCTCCTCTTTGTCGAGCAGTACTACCGCGCCCTCACCATCATCCACCATCTGCCCTACCACCACCAGTAATCCTCCCCCGGGCAGCCCGCCATTCATCTTAGCTTCTAATCTCCCTGCGCCAGGCTATAGACACACAGCTGGCCGCTGCGCCGCATGGTCAGAAAACCGTCTGCCAGCATCTTGTTTACCACCTTGCGGGCATAGGTGTAGGATACCCTGGCCTCCCTCCTGAAGTCGGCAATCAGAAAGAAGCCCTGCCACTCACACAGCAGCCGGGCCAGCTCCTTGGCATTCTCGTCAGAGAGACCGTCCACCTCGCGCACATAGTCCGACATGAGTCCAAACTTCGTCTGCTTCAACATCACCGAGAATTTCTTGCCCGGGATAAAGCGCAGTCCGCCGAAGCGCGCATTCTTCAGAATCGGCTTGCCATTCTTGTCCTTGCCCACCTCACTCTTCAGCTTCATCATAAACGAGCCCAGGTTAGGCACCGTCACCCTGTGGCCGTTAGTGAGAAACACCAGCAGCTGCTCAACCATGGCAGCCATCACCGACCTCACCTGAGCCTCGCCAACCTGACAGTTTTGGCGTACATACTCCACAAATGCGTCAGCGCTGATAGTAGAGTAGTTCACAGGCTCCGCATACACCACATTGCGGCCCTTAAGGGCGCCGCCGGCCTTCTTCAGACCACATTTTACATCCATAATAAAATAGTTTTAAAAATTCAACATTCGCACCTCGTGTAGCCATCCCCGGCATTGAGCATTTTTCCTCGTACATTCCTCGGCAAAACATTCCTCGGGAGCACCTACCCATAGTGCATTCTATATTCTTTCCATCGCCGGGGGCATTCTTTTGCATGCCCCTCAGCCAAATTCCCAGCCCTTAACATCCGTTGCAGAGCCCGTTCCAGCTAATCCTCAGCTCTTGACATCCGTTGCAGAGCCCGTTTCAGCTAGTCCCCAGCTCTTGACATCCGTTACAGAGCCCGTTTCAGCTAATCCCCAGCTCTTGACATCCGTTGCAGAGCTCGTTCCAGCTAATCCCCAGCTCTTGACATCCGTTGCAGAGCTCGTTTCAGCTAATCCCCAGCTCTTGACATCCGTTGCAGAGCCCGTTCCAGCTAATCTGCAGTTCTAAGCATCCGTTGTAGAGCCCGTTTTAGCCAATCCCCAGCGCGCCTTTTTTTAGTCCGTGCAGAGGTATTTTTTCTCTGACAAAATTACAAAAAAACGCGTACATAGCCAAGAGTTTTCCAGAGAAAAATTTAACACTCCCGCGGAAATAATTTAACACTCCCCCGGGAGCAATTTAAGTTTCCCACGAGAGTTTCAAATTATTCCCGCGGAAGTTTCAAATTACTCCCGCGGAAGTTTCAAATTACTCTCGCGAGTGTTTCAATTTTTCGACGCGTTTTTTTCGCCTCCCCTCGCAGTTTGATTCCGTATCCACGCGCATTTTTCGCGGCTCCTCGCGGTTGGACTGTTTCTGCTCTGTGCAATATAATTATTTTTCAGGAAAAGTCGCGTAGCGGTAAACTTCCGTTGCTTTTTCGTGAATAATAAAAAATTAGTAGCTTTGCACTTGCATAAACAACCGGCTGGACTGATGACGTCATCCGATAAGTACCTTGCGGAAATAGCAACCGAGGCAGAGAAGCCAAGCTCCTATTTTTTTGTTTGCCTTATTCTCTACAAAAAAGCCCCACCTGCTCGAGGTGGGGCCGTGCTCTTAAATTTTATGAAAACTGCCTGAATCCTTAACTAACGGAAGGGTGCAGCTTGTAAGTCAGAAGATATCTTTACTACATCAATACGGTATTGCGCGAGAGATTGCGGGCAAAATCGCTCATGGCACACTGTATGCGTTTCTTGGTCTTTTCCGTAGGTCGGCTGGCGCCATTGATATAGTGCGACAGCTGCCCTTTGTTTATGCCCGTAAGGCGCGACATACCTACAAGGGTGAATATCGTGGAATAATACCTTAGGTAAGAAACCACGTCTGATTTAAATTCAAATTCCACCTCTTCAAACGATTTTCCCTCTTCTGCGTAGAGAGCTTTCATGCCTTCATACACAGACATAAAGTCTGCCTTTGCTTCCTCGACAGTCGCTCCCTGGCCATTAATGGCATAGTCAAGGCGCATGTCGTCTGTATAGATAGAATATGTGCCGTCCTGTCCGATTTCGATAAATGCGTTAATAGTCTTCATATCCCTGTATCTGTTTTGAGTTACTTGATGCCGGCCGCCTTCAGGATGCTGCTCAGGGTGCCGGACTTGACTTCCTCGCCTCCATGGTGGCTGGTAGGAAAGCGGCGTCCCGTGATGGGAGAGTACCACGCGGGATGGCCGCCGATGGTCTTGCCTGTGTCATAGCATCCGTATCGCCTGAGTATCTTATGCAACTCGTTGTATTTCATCTCATGTGTCCTTTGACACTGCAAAAGTATTCAAAAGAATACTATCCGCCAAAAATATTTCCGACTTTTTTTTCATAAATGATGAAGAATTTTCACTTTATTGTCTTATGCTTTACAAAAAAGCCCTGCCTGCCCAGGGCGGGAGCGTGCCCTTTGCTTTTCTCTTTTTGTGGACGTAATTTTTTGTGATTTGCGTCCGAGTTGCTAACTTTGCACCGAGATAATCTGCTTGACGCGGTAAACAAATAGAGCATCTATAACTAAAGACAAAAGGACACGATGAAGTTCTGGCATATTCTTGTTGTGTCTGCCATCATTGCGGCAATACTGAGACTCACTAATAATGGTAAGCCGAGAGGAGACTGGGACACGCCTCCCATCAAGGGGAGCAAAAACAGTCTCTGTACGGGCAGCCCTTTTCTCAAGTCGGAAAGCGATAATAGGGGGCATGAGACCTATGGCTCTGTGAGTGGTGGCAACTGCCGTGCTGAGACCCTGGAGCTCGGAACTCCCGCTTATGTGGAGATGCTCGACTGGGCTAATGATGAGTACTGGGAGATTCAGGAACTGAACGGAAAATACTACAGGGTATTAAAGGACGGTGCCTTTGAGGAGATGGATGTGTATGAGGAATATGAGTATGAGGAGGAGATTGGGGACATTGAGGACCTCTATCGGTATGCTAACGAAAATAAATCACGAATTGTAAAGGCGATAAGGAAACGGTAACGAAATATTTGCTGGTGTGCTTTACAAAAAATCTGCTGATTATTTTGCCAAAAGAAAAAGTTGTGTTACCTTTGCAGCCGCAAAAGCGATAACGTTATTGCCCGTTGGCGAGATAGCTCAGTTGGTTAGAGCGTCGGATTCATAATCCGGAGGTCGTGGGATCATGGCCCACTCTCGCTACAGAAAAGGCCCCGACAAATGAGTCGGGGTCTTATTTTGTGGTGTTCCCCGGAGTGGGGGCACAAAAAAAGGTATCGACTCTCACGAGTGGATACCTTCGTAATAATCTTTATGAAAGGGAATGTTGTTTGGTGGGCGCTGACGGATTCGAACCGCCGACCCTCTGCTTGTAAGGCAGATGCTCTGAACCAGCTGCGCTAAGCGCCCGAAAAACTTTTGCATCGCTCCCTCACTTGGGGCGTGTTGCCTTCTCTTTCTCTGAAAGACGGTGCAAAAGTAACACCTTTTTTTTTACCACGCAAGAAATTGGGCGTTTTTTTTGTTCCCCGCATGAAATTAATTGAAAATGGCCGCTTCGCGTTTCGCAGATTACGCAGTTTTTTTTGAACACGAATCTCACGAATAACACGAATGCCGTAGGCATCGCGAAGATTTTCGTTGGTTGTCGGCGAAGCCGGTGCCAACATGCTAAGAAAGTCCGAGAGCGAAGCGGCAATGCCGAAGGTATCGCGAGAAGTTGCTCTTCGAGCAATGTTCTCTTGAGAGAACGACTTTCGTTGGTTGTCGGCGAAGCCGGTGCCAACATGCTAAGAAAGTCTGAGAGCGAAGCGGCAACTTTCGAACTCTCGAACTTTTGCCCTTTTCAGATCTGTCTGCTTACCTGACTGCTACCTTCTGGGTGGTGCTGCGGCCATCGGGCTCTGTGACGCGGACGATGTAGATGCCCTTGGTGAGGTCGATGCGGTTGTCGAAGTCCTGTATGGTGGCTGAGGCTGCCAGTGTGCCGCCTGGGGTATAGACCTTAAGGGCGGAGCCTGGGGCGAAGCCGCGCACCAGGAGGTAGCCGTCGTGGCCGTGGATGCCACCGTGGGCCTCGGTGTCGGCCTGGGCATTGTGGATGCCGATGGGCTCCTCAAGGCCTACCATGTTGTCCATCCAGAAGATGCGGTCGCTGAGGTATTCGTAGATGAAGTCCACCTCGGCCTTATAGGAGCCGCGGGTGGTGTACTGCTGCTGGGTGGTGGTGTTGAGGATGTCCCAGCGGGTGTAGTTGAGGGCTTGCGACTGGTCGTTGAGTGTGCCGTAGTGATCGACTAACTCGTGGAGGTTGTCGGGGTTGAGGTTGCCGTTGTATCGATACCACGACCATATTTCCTTGAGCTCCTGGGTGCAGCTCTCGACTATCTTGCGATTGAAGGTCCTGACGCCGCTGGCTGCCGAGGACTTGGAGCTGAGGCTGAGGTAGCCTGTCATGGTGAGGATGGGGTGGGTGCGGCGGTCGTTGTCGAAGGCGAGGTCAAAGTCCCAGATGGGGCTGACGCGGAACTTGCCGTTGCGGTCCTTGGTGAGATAGACGCTCCAGTAGCTGTCGGTGTTGCCGCTGAGCTCGGCTATGAGGAAGTATTTGAGCCAGGTGTCTTCGGCCAGCAGGGCGGGGTAGCCCTTGTCGGGGTCTTTATACTCGGCGGAGAAGACGCGGGCACAGAGGTCGTTGAAGGTATTGACGATGTAGTTGTACTGCTGGTCGGTAATCTCGTCGTCCTTGGGATAGTGGATGGTGACGGGTATGCCGTAGGGGTTGGAGGTGAAGCGCTTGGGCTCGCCGCCGGCGTAGGCATCGAGCTCAATGAGGTAGCCGCCGGTGAGGGCCTCGCCCTCATTGTCGTCGGGGGTCATCTCGGTGATATCGACACGGTTCTTGCGTACCTCTACCTGGTCGCAGAGCTGATAGCTGCCTTTGTACTGGCCGTTGAATATGACATCGACCAGGGAGAGGGCGGGGGTGTAGTCCATCTCGAAGATGCGGCTTATCTCAAAGGCTATGGCGTTGCGGATGAGAGCCTTGTCGCCGTAGTTGTTGATGAGGGTCCACTCGCGGGCCTTGGCTGGCATGTCGAGGAGGCGGGTCTTGTTGGCAAACTTGAGCTTGTAGGGCTTCTTGGGGAAGGTCCAGCTGCCATTGCCGCGTCCGCGCACTGTCATGGAGTCGCTCTTGAGGGCTGTGCCGCCGTCGGAGATGACGTAGGCCATGCCGGGGAGCCAGGTGGTCTTGGAGGTGACGTCGGCTACGTTGGCTTGGGTGCGGATGACCACGGTGGGCAGGTTGGTGAGCTGGAGGAGCTGGCTGTCGTCGCCGCGTCCGGGATGGCCGTAGAAGCGAAGTTCGCTGATGTTGCATCGGGATTCGTTGGGACCTATGTAGCGGACGTAGCGGAAGCCGCGGCTGCAGAGCACGGTGTCGGAGGTGAGCTGCTCATACTCGGGGGCGGTGCGTATCATGTAGAAGGGGATGGCATCGCTGAAGTCGGGCTCATTGGCGCCCTCGAAGATGCCGAGAACCATGCGGCTGGCCCATCCGGCACGGGGGGCGTAGGCTATGCGGTTGATGATGTACTTCTGGCCCAGGTCGAGGCCCACCCATCCGGTGCTGCGGTCGTAGGCGGCATAGATGGTGGTGTAGTCATTGTCGAAGGCTTCGGCCGGGAGGTTGGCGGTGGTGGAGGGCTGGCTGGTGGTATAGTCCACGGACACGGCTCCGATGGGGGTGCCTGAGAGCTGCTGATTGGCGGTTGTGTCGGGCTTGGTGTTGAGAACGTCCTGATAGGCCTCGCGCAGGCCCGATTCGGCCTCGGTATAGTCGGCGGCACTGGTGGTAATGTCGTAGGGCCGGGTGGTAATGAGTGACTGCACGGTGCTGTGTCGCGACTTGAGTATGGTGACGGTGGTGCTGTTGTAGAGGCCGTCTTGGTCGTTGATGATGTCCTGATACTTGTCGCTGATTTCGGTGAGGAAGGCTACCATCTTGTCGTAGGCTGTGTTGATGGCTGCGTCCTTGCTGCGCTGGGCGGCGATGAGCGTGGTGGCCTGGCTCTCGGTGAGGGGTATGAAGGACCACGTGTTGTAGCCGCTGAGGTTGGCGGGGATAATGTCGGTGAATGATGTGGCGCCAACGATGAACATGCGCTTGTTGAGCACGGCTGGGTTGGCGATGGTGTGCCCTATGTCTGGTGACTGCTGGTCGGCCATCCAGTATTTGCCTGGGGAGTGCCAGCGTACGAGCTGGCTGTTGACGAAGGCGGGGGTGCTGGTAAAGACTCCGCCTGCGCGGCCGGTGCCCTCGCCTGTGTTGAGGTAGCGTTGGGTGTAGGCGTTCTGAATCTGGAAAGTGCTGTCGCTGCCGGTGGCGCTTACCTTATATATATAGTTGGCATTGTCGGAGGCGAAGGTGTCGTAATAGCATGCGGTGGTGGTGCCGCCAGTGCTGAGGGCGGTGGTGTAGATGGCGGGATAGTCGCCAAAGGTCTGCCGGTAAGCCTCGTAGTTGCTGACGAGGAAGTAGTAGCCATCGGTGAGTGGGCGCACCTGGGTGGCCTTGGCGTAGGCGTTCTCCAGCTGCTGGCGCAGGGCGGCTTTCTCCTCATCGGTGAGGGTGGTGCCGGCGCGCTCCCTGGCGGCGGCGATGACTTGGCGCAGTGCTTGGACATTGTCGGCATAGTAGAAGCCGGGCTCCTCCTGGGTGGGCAGGGTGGAGGCGAGGGCCTCATACTTGGCGCAGACGGCCATCAGGCCGGCATCGGTCTTGTTGAATTCCTCCATCACCTCGGTGCTAACGGCCTTGACGTACCATACGTTGACGCCAAACTTGGCGGCCTCGGAGTATGAGCCCCAGATGTTGAGGGTGCCCTGTTCGTCGGTGCTGCCGTTGTGGGAGGCGGCCATGGCATAGACATAGGGATTGTCGTGGGGCTTAATGGTGAACTTGCCGTTGCTGAGGGGCTCGAAGACCTGGGGGGTGGTGGGCTCGATGGTGGTGGTGATTTTGGTTGAGTAGGATTTCTCGCCCTTGTTGATATATGTGGCGTTGAGGGCTGACTGTATAAACCAGTTGCCATTGCCGTCGGGGTAGAAATGATAGATCTGATTGAAGTCGTTGGGGTCGAAGGCCTTCCAATAGACGAGGTCGCCTTCGTTGTACATGGCATGGGTGCCCTCAAAGTTATAGTTGGTGTCGGGGGGCGTGGAGCCGGTGTAGTAGCCGGTGCCGTTGCCTGCGGTGACGATGTAGTAGTATCCCTCGGTGATGGGGTTGGGTTGCTGTAGGGATTCTGCGGCGACCTTGAGTGCCTCACTGAGCTGGCGCAGCTTGGTGCGGGGATAGCGGCGGGTGGCCTGGCTGGCCTGCTGCAGTGCTGAGCGGTAGGCTTCTATCTTGTCGGCGCTATAGAAGCCGGGGTCGCTGCTGACGATGAGATCATCGGTGGAGATGGTGCCGTAGGTGAGGATGGTGTTTTGCAGCTCCTCATAGGCGTCGTTGCTGTCGGTGACGGGATAGAAGAGCCATCCCACGCCTTCATTCCAGGGCTCCATGCCGACATTGTTGTCCTGATGGCCGAGCTTATAGTAGTAGGTCTTGTTGGCTATGACGGGGTCGCGCATGGCCAGCACATAGCCTGCGGTGGCTCCCTCGCTGCGCCATGTGGCTGTGGTGCCTGCGGCGAGCACGGTGACCTCCATGGCTGTGGAGGCGGGACCGAGTTCGGCATTGAGGCCGGCATAGTCATACCAGTCGTAGCCGTCGTAGGGATTGCCGTCGTCCCAGCGCTTGGCTGCGTAGTCAACATGCTGCCAGTAGGCATTCTTATCGACTGACTTGATGAAATAGGTGGGGTAGCCGTCAACGTCATTGCCGCTGGCTTCTAGTTGCCAGAAGTAGGGTTTCTCAGGCAGCATCTGGGAGGTCATACCTCCCTCGGAGGTGATGTAGAAGTCGGAGGTGGCGTTCTTGATGACGTATTTCTTGCCTGCCACGGGAGCCTCGGGGTCGGTGCCGACGGTGATGGTGCCCTGCACATCGTTGTCCTTGAGATAATTAACCAGCTCCTCTGGGACGGGAGTGATGTACCATAGGTTGACACCAAACTTGGCTCCCTCTTCGGGGGTACCCCACACGCTGAGGTCGGCATCCTCAGCGTCGAGGCCGTTGTGGCTGCTGGTGAGGGAGTAGATGTAGCGGGCGCTGGCTGCCTTGATTATCCACTTGCCGCCCTCGACGGATATGAGCTCCTGGGCGGTGGGGGTGCTGGACGTGGAGACCTGGGCGCCGTAGGACTTGGTGCCTGCCTCCACGTAGGACTGGTCGCGCAGATTGAATATGAGCCAGTTGTCGCCATCTTTCTTCAGCTGATAGATCATACTGTAGTCGTTGGCGTCGTAGGTGGCCCAGTGAACGAGGCCTCCGTCGTTGTACCACGCTACCTTGCCCTCATAGTTATAGTTGGTGTCGGGCGGGGTGCTACCGGTGTAATAACCGGTGCCGTTGCCAGCGGAGATTATGCGGTAGTATCCCTCAGCGAGTTCTTCGGTCTGGGCATGGATGCTGCCTGGAAGGCATAGCGCCACTGCGGCGACTAATGCCAAGAAAGCTTTTCTAAAGGATGTGGGACGGAGTTTGTTCATTGCTTTTATTGCTGCTTTTGTTTGGTTTTAATGTTTAGGGCTCGTGCAACCGAACTGCGCGGCACTGTTGTTGTGAAGTTAGAAGGTGGACCAGCGCGGGAAAAACGCGCTGCACTGTGGTTATTGGTTAACGGTTACCTTGCCGTTGGTTATCTTGATGCCGGGTGTGTTGGCATCGGTGGGACGGCCTAAGAGGTCGTAGGTGGTTTGGGGCTTGGTGCCTGAAGACTGGTGTTCGCCCTCTATGGGTGTGACGGAGTCAATGATGTTCTCAAAGTCGAAGGTGTAGGTGTCGAGCGCGGGCATGCCCTCTGTGCTGAGGATGTAGGCCTTGTTGTCGGCAATGGTGGTGGCCACGGGCGAGGTCTTCATAACGGCCTTGCTGCCTGAGGTCTTGAGGCTGTAGCATGTTCCCTTGGCGAGGCCGGTCTTTTTGAGCATGGTGCCGGTGAGGATGTTGGCTCCGTCATAGGGCTCAAGCTCGCGGCCTGCCACGGGCAGGGCCACGGTGGCATACGGCTCACCCTTGAGCACTACGGCGGTGGAGTGGGGTATGGCATCGTTGAGTTGTAGGAGGCTGATGACGCCGTCGCTGTTTACGTGGTCGGCTATGTAGGCGCTGACTCCCTCGGGGATTTTGGTGTCGAAGTCCACGTACATGAGACCTACGCCACCGGCATTGAGTTTGATGCTGTAGGATTCTACGGGTTTAATTTTCCATTGGGCACCGTCGGCGGTTTTCTTCTGGAAGGCTACGTTGGTTCCCTTGCTGTTGGCTGTGTAGGGATGGAAGGAGCCCTGAGAGAGATAGTAGCTGCCTTCGGTGACCTGCGAAAGATGGTAGGCGAAGGTCTTGTCGGCTGCGGTGAGGTGGAGGTTGCCGTAGCCCTCGATGGGCTGCATGTCGAATCCATACTGCTGTGAGCAGAAGCGGTAGCCTGAGGCGTCGGGGGTGATGGTCCACATCTGGCTGGCATCGTCGGCAAGGCCGGCCATGCTGAGCCACGGTGCGTTGACGGTGATGCAGTTGGGCTGGTCGGCACCATCATCGGCGATGATGCGGTAGGTGTGGTGGGCGTCAATCTTTACGTATTGTGCTTTGTTGAGGGCATCCTCCAGGGCTGTGAGGTTGGTGGCGGTCACGCTGCCGTTATTATATAGGTCGGCGATGGTTTGCTTCTCGGCGGGGTCGGCCAGGCTGCCCACTATGCCGTCCTCCAGGGCGAGGATGCGGCCGGCGCGCTCAACGGCGGCGTCGAGACGTGGCTGTGTGGTGGCCTGCTCAATAAGTGCGAGTGTGGCGTGGTTCTCGGGCCGGAGATTGTAGTTGTTGTAGAGTATGAAGTTCTGGGCCTTGATGCGTTGATTGACGGTGACGGGTTGTACGGCCGAGGCAGGGTCGAAAACGAGAGCCATGCCGTTGGCAGGGTCGTGGGTGTCGGTGCAACTGAAGGTGAGGCGTGAGCCTGTGCCGCTTACGCCGAGTGCATAGGGCTCAGCGACGAGGGTTGGGTTGCCGTTCTTGAACGAGAGGTATTTCTTGGCACCTATGTTATAGAGGTAGTAGATGTCAGCATAGCGCTCGGTGGAGAGTACCTGCCATGAGTTGTAGGGATTGGTGACATCGACCTTATCGGTGTAGGCCACCTGGGCTCCGTCAGCGGTGCTCTCCTTGATGGTCAGCTTGTCGTCGGGGGTGGCACAGAGGTAGCCGCGATTGTTGGTGGCGCAGATGAGGTAGGCATTGTCGGCTGCTACGTTGTTTTTCTGGGCAGCCTTGCCATACTTGAGCAGTGTGCCGTTCATGGCCATCTGCTTGAGTGCGACGCTGAGTGCCTCGGCATCGGTGCAGGTGCCATCGGCATAGACTGCCTTGACTTCCTGCAGGTCGGCGGTGGCGTAGTAGTTGAGGGCGTTCTCGTTGTCAATATACTCTTTGGCCACCTGCTTGATGGCGTCAAGGTCGTAGGCGCCCTTGAAGACTATGTCGTGCATGGTTACATAGTTGCCATGAACGTGGTCATAGAAGACGAGGCGAATGTTTTTGGTCTTGATGCTGTGTGGCAGGCTTACCTCGCAGTCGTTGTGGTTGTGCATATAGATGCTGTCGGCCACGAGGGTCCAGTCCTGACCATTGTCGGAGGTATAGACATCGACCAGTCGGCACCTGTTGGCAGTGGACTTGACTATGAAGGAGGTAATGACATGTTCTTCGGCGGCGCTAAAGTTGATGGTGTGGGGGCCGTCACCGGCAGCATACCAATGGGTCTGCATGTTATTGTCAAGGGCATGGGCGGGGTTTACGCCGTCGTTGGAGGAAACTGTCCAGTCGCTCTTGGGATAGATGGGGCATGCCTTGTTGATGTTCTGGTTGACATAATAGCGGTTGGAGAGCTTGAGGGCCTGGTCTATGCGGTCGTTGAGGCGGTCGAGGTTGATAGTGTCAACGCAGGTCTTGTCGTCGAGGAGCGAGGTGTAGTGGGCACTGTCGTAGTGGACATTGTAGCCGCCATATTCGAGGAAGAAGGTGTTGTCCATTGTGCCGGATGCTCCATGGGATGCCTCGGATTTGGGCCGCTCTGTGGTGTAGCACGGGAAGAAGTTGACGTAGTTGCGATTATACCACTCGCCGCTGGCTGCCGAGCGCATGAAGGCGTGGCGGTAGTTGACGCGGTGCTTGCCCCATCCTTCATTGCCGCCGAAGTTCTCGATGAAACTATACCATCCGCCGATGAGCTGATTGAGGAATGCGGCACGGATGGAGGCCATGTACTGCCAGTCGGGCCAGTTGTCCATCTTGTACCATGCGGTCATCACTGTGTTCTCGGCTTCGGCAATGGAGTCATTGCCATGCCTGTCCTTCATGGCTATGCGAACATTTTCGGGACGTACATTGAGCAGGAACTGCACCCAGTGGTCGGGCTGCCAGTACCAGGTCTTGTCCATAAACATCACGGAGCCTGTTGAGCCTTCGCCGCCTCCGTGTCCGGAAACGCCCTCATGGTTGTAGTCAAACACCTCGGCCTGCATATACTCGGGCAGGTCGGGGTCTTCGTCGGTGTTGCCGTTGTCCCAGACGGAGAAGAGCACGCGCCTGTTGAAGTCGGTGCCGTTGTTGACTCGTCCGTTGGTCTGGAATCCCATGTAGCTGTTAAGGGCGCCGATGGTCATGAAGTAGTCGCAGGGGTGCTGGTGCTCGCTGAGCACCATGCCCTCTACGTATGCCCAGTCGTAGGCACTGCCGGCCGGGGCCAGCGGGTCGGTGGTGCCGAAGTCGAAGAGGTGACTGCCGGTGCCGCCCATGTTAGACATGGTGGCCACGGGCAGTGTATTCTCGCGCTGCACCAGGAAGTAGTAGATATAGTTGACATATGACGGGTTGTTTACCGTAAATTCTATGCGGTAGTATTCGTCGGCAGGTATGTTGATGTCGCTAATGGCCTCAATGGTGGTCTGCTCTTTCTTGTATGATGTGGTGGCGATGGTGCCTTCATACATCAGCTCGCCGGTGTTGACGCGGATGACCTTGATGCCAAATACGGGACGGCGCATATAGTTGGGCGTATAGACAAGGTCTGCCCTAATGTGGCCCGGGGCAATGCGCCAGTAATAGACGATGGTGGCTCCGTTTTCGGACCACCCCTTCATGGCGGTATAGTTGGAGTTGCTCAGGGTGTACTTGTCGCCTACCTGCTCATAGCGGTGGCTGGCCCAAAGGGTGTCGATTTTGGCTTGCCATTTCTGGGCGGAGGCTGTGTCTGCCATGAAGGCCATTGTCATGATGGCTGTTAAATAAAATAATGCTTTCTTCATTGTTATGTTTGTTTTGTTTATTGCAAAATAATGAGTTGTCGCTTGCCGGGCGACGTTATACTATCGTGCAAATATAGCGCAATATTCTGAAATCGGTGCGCAATATTACCTAAAAAAGAATAAAAGTGGATAAAAGCTATGCTTTTATGCAGGAATATGCATTGTTTATGCAAGTTTGTTGCGACGGTAATGGGCCGCAGCATAAAGATAGAAGAAGGCTACGCCTGCTGCATTGACTATCCATGCCAGCCAGAAGGCACTATGATATCCTCTCCACTGCGCAGTTACTCCGCCGAACAGGATGCCGAGGCCGATGCCCACATCCCATGCTGTGAGCAGGGTGGAGTTGGCCGTGCCGCGCTGGGAGGCAGGGGCGAGGTTGATGAACATATTCTGCATGGCAGGAAACATATGGCCGTTGCCGAGGCCGATGATGAGGGCTGCACCATAGTAGCCGAGGCTTGTGGGCAGGGCGGCAAAGAGCAGATATCCGAAGACGGAGATAGTCATGCCTATGGTGCAGTTCCACAAGATGCGGCCCCGCCTCAAGGTGCGTACGCCAATGAGACGGCTGGTCATTAGGCCTATGCAGAGAATGGCGAAGAAGAGGCCTGTGCCCTCGGTGACGCCCAGTTCCTCCTTGCCGTAGATGGCGAGGTAGGTTGAAAGCACTCCGTAGCTAAAGGCAAGGCATGCCAGCGTGACGCCCTCGCTCCATCCCTTGAGCAGCAGAAAACGGTCGAGCGAGAGTGGCTGCTTGCCAGTGACGGCGGGGCGCGGCTTCATCCTGACGGTGCTGTTTATAAGCAGGCCGGCGCCAGAGGCTATGAGGGCAACGGTGAAGATGAGGTTGTAGGAGTGCAGATGCTGATATATTAGCAGTCCTACGGTGGGGGCTATGGCTGTGGCCAGATTGTTGCTAAGCCCATAATAGCCTATGCCTTCGGCTCTGCGCGATGAGGGCAACACATCAATGGCTACCGTGGAGTTGGCTACTGTGACGGTGCCCATTGGAGCACCGTGGAGGGTGCGCACGATGGCAAAGAGAGTCAGCGATGTGGCCACGATGTAGCCGGCAAAAAGGAAGAAGAAAAGAAAATAGCTGGTCAGGAGTACCACCCTGCGCGGCAGGGTGTCAACAAGATAGCCGCTGAACGGACGAACGAGCAGGGCAGTGATGGTGTATCCGCTCAGCACTATGCCTATGGTGTGCCTGTCGGTGCCAAACTCCTCGCTGAGGTATAGCGGCAACAGCGGCATCACTATCATGAAAGAAAAGAATATCATGAAGTTTGCCGCCCATACCTTGATGTAATCAGACGTCCACAGCTTATCCTCCGAAGTCGTCATACATAATGCTCTCGGGCTCTACGCCGAGGTCGGTGAGCATGCCTACCACAGCCTTGCTCATCGGGCCGGGGCCACACATATAATATTCGATGTCTTCGGGAGCCTCGTGGTCCTTGAGGTATGTTTCATACATCACCTGGTGAACAAAGCCCGCGGTGTAGGCCACGCCGGCAGCATCAGCAGCGGGATCGGGACGGTCAAGAGCCAGATGGAAGTGGAAGTTGGGGAACTCCTTCTCCAGCTGGTGGAAGTCATTGAGATAGAACACCTCGTTGAGAGCGCGGGCACCGTAGAAATAGTGCATCTCGCGATCGGTGGTGTGGAGGGTCTTGGTCATGTGCATAATCTGGGCACGCAACGGAGCCATACCGGCACCACCGCCAACCCAAATCATTTCTTTCTTGGAGTCGAAAATGGGGTGGAAATCGCCGTAGGGGCCGCTCATTAGCACCTTGTCGCCAGGCTTGAGAGTGAAAATGTAACTGGAGGCTATGCCGGGCATCACGTTCTGGAACCCTACCTCTGGCTTTGGCTTCATGGGCGGTGTGGCTATGCGCACGGTCAGCATGAAGCGATCACCCTCGGCGGGGTAGTTGGCCATGGAGTAGGCGCGGATGGTGGGCTCGGTGTTGCGGCACTTGAGGCTGAAGAGCCCGAATTTTTCCCATGAAGGCAGATACTCCTGTCCGATGGAGTCCTTGTCGATGTCTTTGTCATAGTCCATCTCAAACTTGGGAATGCGTATCTGGGCATAGGAGCCGGGCACGAAGTCCATGTGGGCACCCTCGGGTAGAGCCACGATAAACTCCTTGATAAATGTGGCCACATTCTTGTTGCTCACCACGGTGCACTCGTATTCCTTAACGCCGAGCACGCTCTCAGGCACCTTGATTTTGAGGTCGCCCTTCACCTTGCACTGACAGCCCAGGCGCCAGTGGTCCTTAATCTGCTTGCGGGTGAACTGGCCCTTCTCAGAGTCGAGAATCTCGCCGCCGCCCTCTACGACCTGACATTTGCACTGGCCGCAGCTGCCCTTGCCGCCACAGGCAGAGGGCAGATATACGCCACACTCGGCAAGAGTGGACAGCAAGGTACCCCCCTGCGGTACGGAGAGTGTGTCCTTGTCATTGATGGTAATGCTGACATTGCCGCTGGGGGAGAGATATTTCTTCGCTATGAGTAGTACGATAACAAGCAGTATGATTATCGCTAGGAAAACGCCAATGCTGGCGAGAATGAAATGTATGTCCATTTATAGAATTGAAGAGTTTAGGGATTGCAGGATTGAAGAGTGGGTGTCAGATTTTCATTCCACTGAAACACATAAAGGCCATTGCCATCAGACCCACGGTGATAAATGTGATGCCGAGGCCACGCAGATTTTTGGGCACATCGGTGTAGGCCATCTTCTCGCGGATGGCTGCCAGGCTTACGATGGCCAGCAGCCAGCCAATGCCGCTGCCAAGGGCGTAGGCTATGCAGTCGCCGATGCCACCAATATACTGTGTGCTGGCGGGGTCAAGGTTGATGCGCTGCTGCATAAACAGGCTGGCACCCATGATGGCGCAGTTTACTGCTATGAGGGGCAGAAAGATGCCCAGGGCCGCATAGAGTGAGGGACTGAAGCGCTCAACCACCATCTCCACCAGCTGTACAATTCCGGCAATAACGGCAATAAACAGGATAAACGACAGATAGCTCAGGTCGATGCTCAGCAGGCCGTCTTCAGACAGCACCTTGGTCTGGAGCAACCAGTCAACGGGCACTGTAACCAATAGTACAAAGGTAACGGCAATGCCGAGGCCAAAGGCGGTCTTGACACTCTTGCTCACGGCCAGATAGGAGCACATGCCGAGGAAGAATGCGAATATCATGTTGTCCACAAATATGGAGCGGGTGAATAGACTTATGAAGTGTTCCATCTTTTTATGTTTAAGGGTAACGTACGACTAATGTCCTGTCAATATCTTATTGGTTTCATGTCAGGAGTTTTTCTTCCGGTTGTTGAGTGCGTTGTTGGCCCAGATGACGCAGCCAACAATGATCAGAGCCATGGCGGGCATGGTCATCATACCGTTGTTCATGTAGCCCATGTCGTAAGCGCCTTGCGGTATTACGGTGTAGCCCAGCAGAGTGCCGTTGCCCAGCAGCTCGCGGAAGAAGGCCACCACCACCAGTATCCAGGCGTAGCCGAGACCATTGCCGATTCCGTCAAGCAACGAGGGGAGTACCTTTTGCTGCATGGCGAAAGCCTCAAGACGTCCCATCAGAATGCAGTTGGTAATGATAAGTCCCACATAGACGGATAGCTGCACGCTCACGTCATAGAGGAAAGCCTTAAGAATCATACTAACGATGGTTACTAGTGCTGCTACCACCACCAGTTGCACAATGATTCGTATGCGGTTGGGGATGGTGTTGCGCAGCAGCGATATGACCACATTGGCCATGGCTGTGATGACCGTTACTGACAGGCCCATCACTATGGCAGGCTTGAGCTGTGCAGTGACAGCCAAGGCAGAGCAGATGCCAAGCACTTGCGCCACTATGGGGTTATTTCTGTTGAGGGGCTCCACCAGAGCCTCCCTGTTCTGTTTGGATAGAAAAGCCATTATTGTTTAACGGTTATTGGTTATTGTTGAGAATGTCCTTGTATTTGGCAAGGCAAGATTTAAGCATCTGGTCAACGCCATCGGAGGTGAGGGTGGCACCTGTTAGGGCATCGCAGCGGCTGCTGGCGTCGAGTCCGTCAATTTTCTTGCCAACCTTTATTACAGACAGGACCACATTGCCGTTGGAATCAAAAATCTTCTTGCCCTTAAATTGCTCCTGGAAAGGCAGCTCGGCTATCAGCGCACCAAGGCCTGCTGTCTCGCTCTCATGGGAGAAGTAGGCACCATATACGGTGCAGCCGTCATCATTGATGCCAATGTAGCCCCAGAGGCCGCCCCAAAGGCCCATGCCCTTGACGGGCACGACGTATTTGGTCTGACCGTCCACCTCGCAGATATACAGGGGATGGTCGCCATCCATGTCTTTTTCTTCTTTCACCACCTCGGCATACTTGGCTTCCACCATACTCTTGTCAAGCGAGCGTATGCAGAGTGCAGCCAGTATCTGGGACTTCTTGTCGATGGCCACGTTGGCATCGCTCTTCTGCTGAAGGGCTTTGCTTACGAAGGCAAGCAGAAACGCCACAATCACCACCATCACTGCAGCGTAGATGATGATATACAGGTTGGAATTGGTATTTAGTTTCTTACTCATGATTATATGTTGTTATCTAGTTATTTGCCTCCTGACTTGGATTAAATCTCAAATAACTAACGGTTATTGGCCTTTGCCCTTTTCATGCGGTGGCTGATGTTGCGCTGCACGAAGCAGTAGTCTATGAGCGGAGCAAAGAGGTTCATAAACAGGATGGCGAGCATCATGCCCTCGGGATAGCCCGGGTTGAGTACGCGTACCAGCACGGCAATCACACCGATGAGCAGTCCGTAGATATACTTGCCTCCTTCGGTGCGGGCTGAGGTTACCGGGTCGGTAGCCATAAATACTGCGCCGAAACAGAATCCGCCGAGCACAAGGTGCTCGTACCACTCAAGGGGTGTGCTGCCAGTGGCGTGGAAGAGGGCTGCAGTCAGGCCGCCGCCCACAAAGACGCTGAGCATTGTCTTCCAACTGGCAATGCCAGTCCACAGCAGCAGTACGGCACCCAGGGCAATGGCCACAACGCTGGTCTCGCCCACCGAACCGGGAATGAGGCCTACAATTATGTCGTTGAGACTGGCCGTCACATTTCCGCTACCTACCTCGGCCAGCGGCGTGGCGCAGGTAAAGGAGTCGGGCAAATCCTTGCCAAGTCCCAGAATAGATTCCTTGGCTACCCAGACATCGTCACCAGTCATCTTGCTGCTGTAGGAAAAGAACAGGAAAGCCCTTGCTATGAGCGCCACATTAAATATGTTCATACCCGTGCCGCCAAATATTTCTTTGGCAAAGATGACCGCAAAGGCAATGGCCACAGCCATCATCCACAACGGACAGTTGATGGGCAGAATCAGCGGAACGATAAGACCCGTAACAAGGTATCCCTCCTGAATTTCTTCGTGCTTATACTGTGCAACTATGAACTCAATGCCAAGGCCCACTACGTAGCTCACTACAATCTTGGGCAGCAGGGCTAGCAGGCCGTAGGAAAACATTTCCATCAGTCCTCCTTGCAAGCCTGCAGCCATATAATGCTGGTAACCGATGTTGTACATGCCAAAGAGCATAGCGGGCATCAGTGCTATCACTACCATCGACATTATGCGTTTGGAGTCGATGGCATCGTGTATGCTGACTCCACTTTGGCTGGTGGCGTTGGGCACAAGAAGGAAGGATTCAAATCCCTCAAACACAGAGCGCAG
>OCTW011602083.1_pt1 | contig 56276 bp, 47 predicted proteins | sample 1539671 | NCBI WGS metagenome assembly OCTW01 (sample SAMN02144230, study PRJEB22623) | gut metagenome | biome: sheep rumen | host: Ovis aries | place: New Zealand | reverse complement strand
CTTCTAAAACAAACGTGTTCTTTCTATGCCCGCCCAAAGGCGGGCATCTTTCAATCAAGGCTGCGCCTCCAGGCGCAGTTTCCTATAAAGCAAAAAAGGCGTCTCAGAGGATAATCCTCTAAGACGCCTTTGTCTTCTACAGTCACGTATGATACTCCTTGAAAATAAGATTGTCAAGGATTTTTTTGTGGGAAACCGAGGATAGTCCAGTGTCCCTCGGTATCAAAAGCATTCACTTACCGTTCCAGCTTTCAGAGACCGCCTTGTAAATATACTATTTATCCATTACCTTGATAAAGATGAAATTGTACTTAAGGATGGAAATAGAATACCTGCAAATGATTGGTTAAATCCGTTTGACCTCTTTTATTTATACTGCTAAAATATGCATAGATGCATATTTTAAGTGGGTTAAAATATGTACCTATGCATATTTTGGAGTTTTTTTCTATGAGTGCTATCGATTTAAGACGTGAAGTCACTGATAAATTAAAAGAATGGAAGACTGCTCAAAATCACGACAACCGACAGCACTTTTCTTGCAAAAGGCGTGCTGGCCGATTATGAGAAATGGCTCAAAGAATACAAGATAGTCCCATCTTACAGAGGCTGCCTTGTAAATATATTATTCATTCATTATATTGATAAAAATGAAATAGTTTTAAAGGATGGCAGCCGATTACCGGCAAGCAGCAGCAATCTCCAAACCATAAGAAAACTGTTTGTTGAAAGAGTCATCAATCAGCATCAATGATTCACCACAATTTCTGAACTCTTTCTCATTCTTTCTTCTCGTATCTGATAATCCATTAATTCTAATTCCGGCTTTTTTCACATTTAAACCCAAATAAAAATCTTAACAGCTATACCACCGGCAGCATAAAGCATTTCTCAATCTATCATATTGTATGGATTGAGTGAATGCTTTATGCCTGATGGTCTTGTCTCTTTTTTTATGAAACAGGGAAACTTTTTTACGTACAGTGCATCTAATCAGTAGCCGGCAAAAGAAGGAGGAGAAATTGAATAAAGAAGAATTCACAAAACTTATAACTGAAAATACTGATTCTCTTTTTCACGTCAGCTACGGAATTCTCAGGAATGAAAGTGATGCAGAGGACGCAGTACAGAGTGCCATAATAAAAGCATACAGCAAGAAACATACCCTAAAAAATCCTGAATATGCAAAAACATGGTTGATCAGGATTTTGATAAATGAATGTAAACAGCTCAGACGGAAAACCCGAAAAGAGCTAATCGGAGATGATGACGATTATCAGATGCTTATAAGCGATTCATTTTCATACAACCCGGATAATGATTTAAGAATGGATGTATGGGAAGCACTTGGTAAGCTGGATAATGATCACAGACTTGTTCTGATTCTTAAGTATGTAGAAGGTTTTAATTTAAATGAAATTGCCCGAATGACAGGAGTAATGAAAGGAACTGTCGGCAGCAGGTTAAACAGGGCAAGAAACAAAATGAAAGAATTGCTAAGTAATTATATGAGAGGTTAATTGATATGAATATAAATGAAATTTTAATGGACATCATGCCTAAGACACCTGACAGATTTAATTCTATGATTACAGATACAGTATATGAATGCACCCATAAAAAGCTCATACGAAAGAAATCACCTGTAAAATACAGGAAGCCATTCAGAATGCTTAAGTTTGGCTACGGATTTGCTGTAGGTATAGTATTACTGATCGGAGGAGGCGTGGTTCTCGCTTATTCCGTTCCAAAGTTAAAAGAATACATGGCTACATATGGCTTGATCAATGAGAATACATCTTATCCCACAGAAGACGTTGTTCAATCAATAACAAATGATACTGATATATCATTAAAGGTTGACGAGGTTTATTTAGACGGAATGATTCTTTGCTTCACCATGCATTCAGATGATGAAAGCCTCAAAATAAATGGAATTGGAGATCATATAATTATTAATGGTTTTGACAGAGCACTGGAACGATTTGATACTTCGGCGAATAAAGAATATTTCGTTTCAGTAGCACTGAATATGAATATTTACGACGGTCATGAAGGAGAAAAGCCACTCACTTTCAAACCGGGTGATGAGGTAAATGTGCAAATGAAGTTATATATTGATGGTATGGAAGAAAAAGTTCCATATAGTTTCAAATCAGTTATTGATAATGCTTATTCAGGATATGCTGAAATACCCGATCAGAATATTAATCTTAAGAATGGAATAACTGCATCTGTGCATGATTCATTCATTTCAGATTCCATAACAACTCTCAATATCTCATTTGATGGGATGAATACATCCAACATAGACATATATGAGACTTATATTGCTGATAATTCTGATGATTTCTGGATAGAATACTTTGTCGAAAATGACAAAGGAGACAGATGCCTGCTTCCATTCAATGGAACACTCGGAAATGAGTGGAATATCAATATTACAGGAATCGGACGTGATACTGCATTTATAAAGCTGATTCCATGCAGGTATACAGTTAACAAAGATAGCGGCAAACCTGATTACAGCAATCCGGAAATGCTTGAAGATTATAGTTTTGTAATAAAATTAAAATAAATATACCGGAGAACTGCCATACCGGATATCAATCTATGATATCCTCTGCGACCTGACGTTTGGTAAGTCCGCTGTTCATGGCTTCGCGGATAATATGCTCATGAGCTTCTTCCTCAGTCATCCCCTGTTCCACCAGCTTGATTTTGGCACGGCTGACGACCTTCAGTTCGTCCATCTTCTCTTCAAGTGTCCGGACCTGTTTTCTCATTCTGGAAACCTTACGGTTGATAGCGAGGAAGAGTCTTATGCTCTTCTCAAGATCACCCTTTCTCATGGGCTTCGGCATAGCTATAACACCGTAGTCGATGAGGTGATTCATGACATCTGTCTGAATCTCTGCAGGGACTACGATTATGACTCCGGAGCCATGCTTCTCAACAACGTCGAGAACAAAATCCGTACCCATGCCATCAGAAAGAGGAGAATTCACCAGTATTATATCATACTCCCTGACGAGCAGCTCACGGCGCGCAGCTGAAGCACTCTTCCTGAACTCTATAGTTTTGAAGCTGTTATCAGGAAGCGACCTTTGAGCCAGACTATTAAATTGTTCAGATGACGATACTATAAGTATCGAATTCATATCTGACTTACTCATTGCGGCACTCTCAATACTAACTCTTACTTTGGAACAAATTGGTTAATTATTATACATACTTATCGATAAGCGCCTTCGGAAGTATAGACTTTACGAATTCACTGGCTTCTGCATTTGCTTTAGCTTCCTTCCTTGATTTAGGCAGAAGGGCACTGTTCTCGTCCATCTCCTTCGGAAGCACGAGCCTGTTCTCTATACCGTAAAGTCCTGCATATATGAGAAGGGCATAAGCAAGATAAGGGTTGCTGAGTGCATCCGGTGAACGGAGTTCTACTCTTGTCTTTCCGTATATCTCATCAATATGCATAAGTTCAGATCCGCTTTCACTTGACCAGTTAACCTTAGTTGGTGCAGTACCTGTACCGAATCTGTTATAAGAACTATCTGTTGGGTTGAGGAATATAGTTATATCCTTCATCTTTTCCATGATTCCGGCCGCTGCATACTTTACCATATCCTCGCCGTTCTTATCCTTAGCATAGATATTTATATGATATCCATTTCCGGGCTTATCAGAGATAGGCATAGGTGAAAAATCTGCATAGAGGCCGTTTCTGTCCGCAACTGTAGATACAACCATCTTAAATGTAGTCATCTGATCTGCAGCCTTAAGCGGCTTGCCATAATGGAAGTCTATCTCATTCTGTCCCGGTCCTCTCTCATGATGTGATCTCTCAGGAGCAAGACCCATCTCTTCAATGATGAGACAGATTTCTCGTCTGATATTCTCTCCCCTGTCGAGCGGAGCTATATCCATATAGCTTGCACTGTCATAAGGAATCTTGGTAGGCTTTGCTTCATCATCAGTCTTGAAAAGATAGAACTCTATCTCTGAACCGAATTTGAATTCAATACCTGCATCCTCTGCAGCCTTAACAGCATTCTTCAGTATATTTCTGGTATCAGCCTCAAATGGAGTGCCGTCAGCATGACACACATCACAGAACATTCTGAGAACCCTTCCTGAGTCAGGACGCCATGGAAGAACGGACAGAGTCTCCGGATCCGGTCTGAGATAAAGATTCGGTTCATTACATCCCTCGAAGCCTCTGATAGCCTTGGCATTTATGGCAATGCCGTCCTTGAATGCCTTATGAATCTCACTCGGCATAACAGAAATGTTCTTCTGAACACCATAGGCATCCCTGAAGGCCAGACGTATAAACTTCGCGTCTTCCTCTTCGATATATTCCATTATTTCTGATTCTGTGTAGTTCATGATCCTTCTCCTTAAATCGTTGATATCCTCGGCGTAATATCCTCCAGAACATCAAGCAGTATACGAACAGTATCAAGCGAAGTGAATATCGTCACTCCGTTCATTATTGCCGCTCTTCTTATCTCTGCACCATCCTCAAAATGCACACCTGAAAGTATGGCTCTTGTATTGATGATGTAGCTTACATATCCTGCCTCTATGGACTTAATGACCTCGTCACTTCCGTCACTCATCTTGCCTCTTATTCTGGTTCTGATTCCATGCTCCTTGAGGAACTCGCCTGTTCCGACAGTGGCCTCAATATTGAAACCGAGCTCATAGAATCTCCTTACCATAGGCAGTGCTTCTTCCTTGTCTTCGTCAGCAAGAGTTACCATGACAGTACCATATTCCTTCATCTTGATACCTGAAGCCTGAAGAGCCTTATAGAACGCTCTCTGAAGACTTCTGTCATAGCCTATTGCTTCACCTGTGGACTTCATCTCAGGTGAAAGATATGGATCCATTCCGTTCAGCTTCGCAAACGAGAATGCCGGTGTCTTAACATACCATTTCTTCTCTGTCTGAGTAGCAGCTGCCGGATTCTTTGACGGGTACATCTTTTCTCCGCCTTCAGGAGCAGTATTAAGATAACCCTGATCAGCAAGGCTCTCGCCGAGCATTGCCTTAACAGCTATATCAACCAGCGAATAACCGGTTGACTTAGAGAGAAATGGAACGCTCCTCGAAGCTCTCGGATTAACCTCTATGATATAAACGCTGTCATCCTGATCAACAATGAACTGAATGTTGTAAAGTCCAACTATACCTATACCGAGACCAAGCTTCTTTGTATAGTCAGCTATAGTCTCTTTTACTTTTTCTGAAATCGAATAAGGTGGATAAACGCTGGTACTGTCACCTGAATGTACACCTGTTCTCTCAACAAGCTCCATGATTCCCGGAAGGAATACATCCTTTCCGTCACAGATGGCATCAACCTCAACTTCTTTTCCAACTATATATTTATCTACAAGAACAGGTCTGTCCTCATCTACTTCAACGGCATTCTTCAGATAATGACGGAGCATCGTTTCATTTGCAACTATCTCCATGGCACGACCGCCGAGTACGAAACTCGGGCGAACCAGAACTGGATAACCTATTCTTGCTGCAGCCGCTGCACCGCTCTCTATATCCGTAACAGCCTCTCCCTTCGGATGAGGTATGCCGAGAGTCATGAGTACATTTTCAAATGCATCTCTGTCCTCTGCACGGAATATGGCGTCACAGTCTGTACCTATTATCTTGACTCCCCTCTTTGTAAGAGGTTCTGCAAGATTGACCGCTGTCTGACCGCCGAGAGTCGTTATAACTCCCTCCGGCTTCTCGAGGTCGATGATATTCATGATATCTTCTACTGTCAGAGGCTCGAAATATAGCTTATCTGCAGTTGTATAATCTGTTGAAACAGTCTCAGGGTTATTGTTTATAACTATAGCCTCATAGCCCATCTCATGAATGGTTCTTACTGCATGAACTGTTGAATAATCGAACTCAACACCCTGACCTATACGTATAGGTCCTGAACCTAGTACTATGATCTTCTTCCTGTCAGAAACTATCGATTCATTTTCATCCTCATAGGTTGAATAGAAATATGGAACATAACTTTCGAACTCGCTGGCGCAGGTATCGATCATCTTGTAAACAGGCTTGATATCATACTTCTTACGAAGCTGCCAAATATCATCCTCTGTAAGCTCAGTCATTTCAGCTATGTATGAATCTGAGAAGCCCATCCTCTTTGCCTCGTAAAGAAGCTCTCTGCTGAGCATTTCCTCAGGCGACTTGGATGCGCTGTTTTTTGCACATTCCTCTATGCGTTTTTCGAAATCAACTATGTTCTTTATCTTGTCGAGGAAGAACATGTCGATGCCGGTTCTCTCAGCTACAACCTGAAGGTCCACGCCGAGCCAGATAATCTGTGAAAGTGCATAGATACGGTCATCAGTTCCCTCTTCTATATATTTGAGAAGCTTGTCGATAGCTTCCTTCTTATTCTCCGGCTCCGGCTTGTCTGAAAGGCTCTTCACATCGAACTTCTCGAGATGAATATGATTCTTGCCATCTTCAAGAGAACGTATAGCCTTGAGCAGACTCTCCTCTGCTGTACGGCCGACACTCATGGTCTCACCGGTTGCCTTCATCTGAGTTGAAAGCACATTTGATGCAAGAGTAAATTTATCAAATGGGAAACGTGGCATCTTAGTAACCACATAATCCAGTGACGGCTCAAAGCATGCAGGTGTATTTGCAAGCTGTATCTCATCAAGGTTCATTCCGACTGCGATCTTTGCGGAAACACGTGCTATAGGATAGCCGCTCGCCTTGGATGCAAGTGCCGATGAACGTGACACTCTCGGATTAACCTCGATAACGTAATAATCAAATGACTGTGGATCAAGCGCAAACTGACAGTTACAGCCACCCTCTACTCCGAGTGCTCTTATGATACGGAGCGCACTGTCACGGAGCATATGGTACTCCTTGTTTGTCAGAGTCTGGCTTGGTGCAACAACTATGGAGTCACCTGTGTGGATTCCGACAGGATCCAGGTTCTCCATGTTACAGACAACGAGAGCTGTATCATTTGCATCTCTCATTACTTCGTATTCGATCTCTTTGTAGCCCTTGATACTCTTCTCTACAAGGACCTGATGAACAGGAGAAAGCGCAAGTGCGTTCTTCATCATCTCCGCCATCTCTTCAGGATTATCGGCAAATCCGCCACCTGTTCCGCCGAGTGTAAATGCAGGTCGGAGTATAACAGGATATCCTATCTCCTCCGCTGCCTTAAGACCTTCCTCGATTGAGTATGTAATCTCTGAAGGAACAACCGGCTCTCCGAGTTTCTCGCAGAGTTCCTTGAACTGTTCTCTGTCTTCTGCACATCTTATGCTCGCGGCATCAGTTCCGAGAAGCTCGATCTCGCACTCCTCCAGAACTCCTTTATCATAAAGCTGCATAGCGAGGTTCAGTCCTGTCTGTCCTCCGATTCCCGGAACTATCGCATCCGGTCTCTCATAACGGCATATACGGGCCATGTATTCCAGAGTCAGCGGTTCCATATAAACTTTATCTGCTATCATGTTATCGGTCATTATGGTAGCAGGATTTGAGTTTGCAAGAATAACCTCGTAACCTTCCTCTTTGAGGGCAAGGCAGGCCTGCGTTCCGGCATAATCAAACTCCGCAGCCTGACCTATGACTATCGGACCTGACCCGATAACTAAAATCTTGTGAATATCTTTTCTCTTTGGCATGATTTTTTCCTTATAATCATTTAAGCATTTTTGTATTAGCTGTTTTTATCTGCACTATGCGCGTTTTGACATATTCCCGATGAATCTGTCGAAGAGGTATTTGCTGTCCTGAGGACCCGGAGCGCTCTCCGGATGATACTGAACAGAAAAGACTTTTCCATCCTCTGATGCAAGTCCCTCTACTGTATTATCAAGAAGGTTGATATGTGAAACCTTAAGTCCCGTTCCTTCTATAGACTTATCATCAACAGCATAGCTATGGTTCTGGCTCGTTATCTCTATCTTTCCTGTAGCCAGATCCTTAACAGGATGGTTTCCTCCTCTGTGACCGAACTTAAGCTTATAAGTCTTTGCTCCATACGAAAGAGCTATAAGCTGATGTCCGAGACATATTCCGAACATAGGCATCTTACCGCGGAGAGCCTTCAGGGTTTCTATAACCTCAGGAACATCCTCCGGGTCGCCCGGTCCATTTGATATAAAAAGACCGTCCGGGTTCATAGCAAGTATTTCTTCCGGCTTAGTGTCAAATGGAACGACAGTCACATTGCATCCATGCCTGTTCAGTTCACGGACAATATTCATCTTCATTCCGCAGTCTATGGCAACCACACTGTATTTATGGTTTGCTGTTCTGCTGTACCACTTCTTCTTTGAGCTGCATCTTCTGACAGCATCATGCGGGAGCTCAGTGCTCTCCAGCTTACGGACTGCTTCTTCTGTATCTGTTCCTATATCTGTTATAAGAACCTTTCTTGAACCGATATCCCTTATGCTTCTGACAAGCTTTCTGGTATCTACTCCGTAGATTCCCGGAACATCATATTCCTCAAGCAGTTCGGACAGAGTTCTGGTGAATCGGAAGTTGGATGGCGATTCATTTACCTCTCTCACAATAAGAGCTCCGAGACCAAGCATCCTGCTCTCGAAGTCCTCATCTGTTATTCCGTAATTGCCTATGAGCGGATAAGACATAACTATCGCCTGATCCGTATAAGACGGGTCGGAGATTATCTCCTGATATCCGGCCATGGATGTGTTGAATACAATCTCGCAGACTGCATCCTTCTCAGCACCGAATCCGTATCCCGGATATTCCGTGCCGTCAGTAAACACAAGTTTTCTGTTAAATTCCGACATTCTTTTTTCCCCTTTAAAGAGAGTTTTATCCTAAAAAGTATATATCTTTATCATAGTTTTTTCCATGCCATTTTTAAAAAACTTTCTCATGAAAAAACTGTCCGTCAATTACTGCGCAGACTGCTTCACAAACTCCCGGAACAGAGGGTGCGGACGGTTAGGTCTTGACTTGAACTCAGGATGGAACTGCACGCCAACAAAGAATGGATGATCATTAATTTCCACTGTTTCAACAAGCTCTCCATCCGGAGACTGTCCTGATATGATAAGTCCTGCCGACGTAAGAACCTCTTTATATTCATTGTTGAATTCGTATCTGTGACGATGTCTCTCGTGAATAACCGCAGCCTTATCTCTGTTCTGAACAGCCAGAGAATCTGAATAGCACTTCTCGAGCAGAGTCCCCGGAGTAACTACACAAGGATAGCTTCCAAGACGGAGTGTGCCACCCTTGTCAACACTGTCAGACTGACCCGGCATGAAATCTATAACCTTAACATCTGTCGCATCATGGAACTCACCTGAGCATGCTCCTGTAAGTCCTGCAACGTGACGTGCAAATTCTATAACTGCTATCTGCATTCCAAGACATATTCCGAGATAAGGAAGCTTATGTGTTCTTGCATATTCTGCTGCAAGCACCATGCCTTCTATACCCCTGTCACCGAAGCCGCCCGGAACTATGATTCCGTTCAGTCTTCCGAGAACCTCTTCGGCATTCGATTCACTTAACTCTTCAGAATCGATCCAGTCGATATTTACTTTTGTATGAATTGCGTAGCCTGCGTGGTGCAGTGCTTCTGCAACTGAAAGATAAGCATCGTGAAGCTGTACGTACTTTCCAACGAGGCCTATGGTTATCTCTTTATCACATGCTTCTATATTTCTTACAAGCTCCTGCCACTCTGTAAGGTCAGGCTTAGGTGCATCTATACAGAGCTCCCTGCAGACAACGCCGGAAAGTCCCGAATCCTCGAGCATGAGCGGAGCTGCGTAAAGGCTCGGAAGAGTTATATTCTCTATAACGCAGTCTTCCTTAACATTACAGAACATGGATATCTTCCTGAAGATAGATTCCTCAAGTGGCTCATCGCATCGAAGCACTATGATATCAGGGCACACTCCCATCCCCTGCAGTTCCTTAACAGAATGCTGGGTCGGCTTAGACTTATGCTCATCAGAACCATGGAGAAATGGAACGAGAGTTACATGTATGAAAAGGCTGTCTTCAGGCGGAAGTTCAAGAGATATCTGTCTTACAGCCTCTATGAATGGCTGGGATTCGATATCACCTATGGTACCACCTATCTCAGTAATAACTATGTCGGCATCTGTTTCATTTCCGACTCTGTATATGAATTCCTTGATCTCGTTCGTAATATGAGGAATTACCTGAACCGTGGATCCGAGGTACTCGCCGCGGCGTTCCTTGTTAAGAACATTCCAATAAACCTTTCCGGAGGTCAGGTTGGAATACTTATTCAGATCTTCATCTATGAATCTCTCGTAATGTCCGAGGTCCAGATCAGTCTCCGCACCATCCTCAGTAACATATACCTCGCCATGCTGATAAGGGCTCATAGTTCCCGGATCTACATTTATATAAGGATCGAGCTTCTGCGCTGCTACCTTGAGTCCTCTTGCTTTCAGAAGTCTTCCGAGTGACGCTGCTGTTATGCCTTTTCCGAGTCCTGATACAACTCCTCCTGTTACGAAGATATACTTTGCCATGATTTCCTCCTTAATTCTAATTCATAAATTGCGAAGCGATTTATTTCATGTTGCGCTGTCGCCTGATTCATATGTGCTTCGCACATATGACCATGAATCATCTGCATATATACGCATGCAAGCATGCATATATGCAAATCCTCCTTTATAATTCATAAATCGCTTCGCGATTTATTTCATGTTGCGCTGTCGCCTGATTCATATGTGCTTCGCACATATGACCATGAATCATCTGCATATATATGCATGCAAGCATGCATATATGCAAATGCTTCATGGTACATATGCCATGCATATGTACCAGGCTCGTAGGTCGCACAAAAAGAGGCACTTCGAGACAGATTCCCGAAGCGCCTTTGCTTTCAATTGATAATTAAATTAACAATTATCAGTATATTACTTTATTCTTAAAAGTCAAGAATGTTTTTTAGTTTATCTTTGGAAGTTTTGCTATTGATGCAGCTATTTCCTCATCTGTAGGAATAGTATCAGTCATAACACCGTCATTGAACTTCTCATATGCTATCATATCGAAGTATCCTGTTCCTGTAAGACCGAATACTATAGTCTTTTCCTCACCTGTTTCCTTACACTTAAGCGCCTCATCTATTGCTGCTCTTATGGCATGTGAACTCTCAGGTGCAGGAAGTATACCTTCAACTCTTGCAAACTGCTCAGCTGCCTCGAATACAGATGTCTGCTCAACGCTTCTTGCTTCCATATATCCATCATGGTAGAGCTGTGAAAGTGTTGAACTCATACCGTGGAAACGAAGTCCTCCCGCATGATTTGCTGAAGGAATGAAGCTGCTTCCGAGTGTGTACATCTTTGCAAGTGGACATATCATTCCGGTATCGCAGAAGTCGTATGCATATGTTCCTCTTGTGAAGCTTGGGCATGATGCCGGCTCAACAGCTATAATCCTGTAATCTGCTTCTCCTCTCAGTTTCTCACCCATAAATGGAGCGATAAGTCCACCAAGGTTTGATCCACCGCCTGCACAGCCTATGATGATATCAGGCTTGATGCCATACTTATCAAGTGCTGCCTTAGTCTCGAGACCGATAACTGACTGATGAAGAAGTACCTGATTAAGAACGCTTCCGAGCACGTATCTGTATCCCGGATTCTTTGTAGCTACTTCAACTGCTTCTGATATAGCGCAACCAAGGCTTCCTGTAGTTCCCGGATGAGCCTCGAGTATCTTCTTTCCTACTTCTGTTGACGTTGAAGGTGAAGGTGTAACACTTGCTCCGTAGGTTCTCATAACCTCTCTTCTGAAAGGCTTCTGCTCATATGAAACCTTAACCATGAATACCTTACAGTCAAGGTCGAAATAAGAACATGCCATAGAGAGTGCTGTTCCCCACTGTCCTGCTCCTGTCTCTGTAGTTACTCCCTTAAGTCCCTGCTTCTTTGCATAATAAGCCTGAGCTATAGCAGAATTAAGCTTGTGGCTTCCGCTTGTATTGTTACCTTCGAACTTATAGTAAATCTTTGCCGGTGTTCCGAGCTTCTTCTCAAGGAAGTATGCTCTTACAAGTGGTGATGGGCGATACATTTTATAGAAGTCCTTGATCTCATCAGGAATCTCTATAAATGGAGTTGTATCATCCAGTTCCTGCTTAACGAGCTCTTCACAAAATATCGGTGAAAGCTCCTCGGCTGTAAGCGGCTGACCTGTACCGGGATTGAGAAGCGGTGCAGGCTTAACCTTCATATCAGCACGAAGGTTGTACCATGAAGTCGGCATCTCGCTCTCTTCAAGATATATCTTGTACGGAATCTTCTGAATATCAGACATTTGTATATTCTCCTTTATCACTTTATTTGACTAAAGCAAATACTACCATCCCACGAAGGATTTTTCAATAATAAAATAGTTCCATGTGATATGAATTCAGTTTTTTCTGAAATACACAAAGCGGCTGAGATCCGATATATGAATCACAGCCGCCTTTACATTTATACTGATGTATTATTCTACATCCTGAAGAGCATCATAATTCTCTTCACCTGTTCTTATCTTAACAACTCTGCTTACAGGGTAAACGAAGATCTTTCCATCACCGATCTTACCTGTGTAAAGAGTCTTCTTAGCAGTCTCGATAACGCTGTCAACAGGAATACCACTTACTACTACTTCAAGCTTGATCTTAGGAAGAAGTGTTACGTCCATCTCAACTCCACGGTACATTTCACCGGCACCCTTCTGTATGCCGCAACCGCTGACCTGAGTTACCGTGATACCTGTTACACCAAGATTATTGAGAGCCTTCTTGATCTTATCATATCTTGAAAGCTTAGTAATGATAACAACCTTGTTGATTCCTGTATCAGGCACTACTCCTGCTTCTCTCATCTCCTTAGCTGCATCAACTACAGGAACTGCTGCATTCTTCTTAGCCTCACTTGCCTTATCATAATCTGATACACCGAGGTTTGTATTCTCGTTCTCGCTCATCATTGCACTTGAAACATCCATGATACTGAAGCCTGAATATGCTGATGCAAGACCATGCTCTGTAAGGTCGAGACCTTCAAGCTCTTCTTCTTCTGAAACACGAAGTCCGAAGATTGCCTTAATGATGCTGAATACGATGATCATCATTATTACTGCCCATGCAGCTACTGCACCAAATCCAAGTAACTGAATTCCTAACTGATGGAATCCACCGCCATAGAAAAGACCTACTACTGAATCATTTCCAGGTGCTGATGTTGTTGCAAAAAGACCGGTTGCTATGGTACCCCAGATACCGTTCATCATATGAACTGCTACGGCACCTACAGGGTCATCTATATGAAGCTTGTAATCAAGAAGCCATACACCGAATACTACCAGAAGTCCGGCTACAGCACCGATAATGATTGAACCTGTTGCATCTGTAACATCACAAGGTGCTGTAATTGCTACAAGGCCTGCAAGTGAAGCGTTGAGACACATTGAAACATCAGGCTTACCATACTTAACCCATGTAAATATCATACATACTACTGTTGCTACTGAAGGTGCTATTGTTGTTGTTACGAATACTGATGCAAGCTGATCAGTTGAAGTACATGCTGCACCGTTGAATCCGTACCAGCCAAGCCAAAGGATGAATACACCGAGTGCACCGACTACTATGTTATGTCCTGGGAAGGCATTAACCTTTGTTACCTTTCCATTTTCATCTTTCTCAAACTTACCTATACGAGCGCCTACCATCTTAGCTCCGACAATTGCTGCGATACCACCTACCATGTGGATTGCACATGAACCTGCGAAATCATGGAAGCCAAGCTGTGCGAGCCAGCCGCCGCCCCATATCCAGTGTGCTTCGATCGGATATATAAGAGCTGATATAACTCCTGAATATACGCAGTAGCTGAGGAACTTTGTTCTCTCTGCCATTGCTCCTGATACTATAGTTGCTGTTGTTGCACAGAATACTAAGTTGAAAATGAAATTCGACCAGTCAAAATTCTGATAACTTGTAAAAATATCAAATCCCGGTTTTCCGATGAATCCGAAAAGGTCTTCACCGAGAAGGAATCCGAAACCTATAAGAATGAATACACAACATCCTATACAGAAGTCCATAAGGTTCTTCATAAGTATATTTCCGGCATTCTTTGCTCTGGCGAAACCAGCCTCAACCATCGCAAACCCTGCCTGCATCCAGAAAACAAGTGCAGCGCCGATAAGGAACCATACCGCAAAAAGTTCTCCGTTCATAGCTTCCATAATCTCATCCATGTCTTTTTACCTCCATTTTTACCTTATGCAACGATACTTGATCGTTACATTTTATATACCCGCCACATCCCCTCGCTCGCGAGTACGAAGAGAAAAGAAATAGCGCCTCAGACTCAAATAAGTCCAAAGCGCCATTGCTCCGTGTGGTGGTGTATATAGTTTATAACAAGAAGCATAGCTTCCTATCATACAAAAGAAAATGGCGTTCCGGATAATCTCCAGAACGCCTTTGTCCTTTACGATTGTTAATGATACTCTATGTCAATTCATATGTCAACTTTACGTTTTTAAGTCTTTGCTTAACAATATAAAGTCTTGTCATCAGGGGCACTTCCCCAGGTTACAGATTAGTGAATCCCATGAGATCCTCATCGATCTCACGTGCTGCATTTCTGCCTTCAGATATAGCCCATACTACAAGTGACTGACCTCGATGCATGTCACCGGCAGTATAAATTCTGCAGCTTTTTCCTGCTTTCTTCTTTGAAGGCTTCTCCTCGGCAGCTGTCTTAGCAGCATGGCATCCCGGATCAGTCTTTACATTTGTACGTCCGTCCACTTCAACACCAAAGGCTTCTGTAACGTAGCTTTCGCTTCCAAGGAATCCGGCAGCTATAAGAACAAGCTGTGCAGGAATTGTCTTCTCAGTTCCGGGAGCGGGAACCATCATCATACGTCCGGTCTTCTCGTCCTTCTTTGGTTCGAGTGACTGGATGACAACTTCTTTAAGCTGCTTGGTCTCACTTCCGTCTTTTGCCTTAACTGTCTCAGATATAAACTCCTTAACAGTAGTCTTATAGATTCTCGGATCATGACCGAATTTATATATAGCCTCTTCCTGGCCATAGTCTGTCTTGCAGACCTTAGGCCATTCAGGCCATGGATTTGTATCAAGACGTACATCAGGTGCCTTAGGCATCATCTCAAGCTGTGTAACTGACTTGCAACCTAGACGTATACATGTACCTACACAGTCATTTCCTGTATCACCACCGCCGATGACGATGACATCCTTATCCTTTACTTTTGCTGCTATCGCTGAAGTATATACTGAACTACCGCTCGCCTTATCATCAATCTCTGTACCCATATCCGAATCCAGAAGAGCCTTGGTTACCTTTCCCAGAAAATCAACAGCAAAGTAGATTCCTTCCGCATCTCTGCCCGGAGCTTTTATATCCCTCGGATTTGATGCGCCACAGCAAAGAACTATTGCATCATATTCTTTCTTCAGTTCATCTGCACTTATATCTTTTCCAACATTTACGCCTGTCCTGAAGCATATATCTGCTTCTTCCATAAGCTTAACTCTGCGGTCGATAACAGACTTATCCAGCTTCATATTCGGAATACCATATCTGAGAAGTCCGCCTATACGGTCACTTCTTTCATATACTGTCACTGAATGTCCACGTCTGTTGAGAAGCTGAGCTGTTGCAAGTCCGGACGGACCGCTGCCTATAACAGCAACCTTCTTTCCGGTTCTGACAGCAGAAGTTTCTTCCTTGACCAGTCCATTTTCATATGCATATTCGATGACTGACTTCTCGTTTTCCTTTGTAGAAACAGGATCACCGTTATATCCGCATGTACATGCTGCCTCACAGAGTGCAGGACATACCCTGGACGTGAATTCAGGGAAGCTGTGTGTCATGCTCAGTCTTCTGTAAGCCTCTTCATAACGTCCTTTATATACAAGTTCATTAAGCTCAGGAACCAGATTGTGAAGCGGACAGCCTGAGGCCATTCCTGCTATCATAGCGCCTGCCTGGCAGAATGGAACTCCGCAGTCCATACATCTCGCAGCCTGTTTTCTGCGAGCCTCTTCATCCAGCATTCCGTGAAATTCCAGAAAATTCTTTATTCTGGCTTCTTCAGATACTACCGGACCGTCCACTCTCTCAAATTCCAAAAAGCCTGTTGGTTTACCCATGTCTTTTCTCCTCTCTTACGTACTCCTCACTTCGTTCGGACTACCCCTTCGGGGCAGGGCCCGCTACGGCACTCGAACGCTTGAAGCGTTCGAATGCCTTTTATCTGACCGAACGGCATCGGTTGGCCGTTCGGTCATCCTCTCTTCGTTCGGACTACCCCTTCGGGGCAGGACCCGCTACGGCACTCGAACGCTTGAAGCGTTCGAATGCCTCAACCTCAGCCTGCTCGTGGCTCATGCCCTGCTCTTCGCATTCTGCAGTAAGGCGGAGCATTTCTTTATAATCCGTAGGTATGATCTTCTTGAAATGCTTTACATATTCATCGAAATCATCAAGTATCATACGTCCCTTTTCGGAACCTGTATTCTCGACGTGTCTTTCGATGATCTTCTTAAGCTCTTCTATATCATTCTTATATGTAAGCTGTTCCATGGAAACCATCTGCTTATTGAGATTCTTATAGAGAGTGTTCTTCTCATCAAGAGCGTAAGCTACACCGCCGCTCATTCCGGCAGCAAAATTCTTGCCGACAGGTCCGAGTATTACAGCACGTCCACCTGTCATGTATTCACATCCATGTTCACCTACGCCTTCAACAACAGCTATCGCACCGGAATTTCTTATGCAGAATCTTTCACCTGCCATACCTGCTATATACGCCTCACCGCTTGTTGCACCGTAGAGCGCTACATTTCCTACTATGATATTCTGACCCGGATCATATGCTGCTTCTTCCGGAACGTGAAGTATAAGCTTTCCTCCCGAAAGTCCTTTGCCGAAATAATCATTGCTGTCACCGGTAAGATTCAGTGTCAGACCCTTAGGTATAAATGCACCGAAGCTCTGTCCGCCTGAGCCCTTGCAGTTGATCACTATCGAATCTGCAGGAAGTCCTTCCGGTGCTATCCTTGTAATCTCTGCTCCAAGAAGTGTTCCGAAGGTTCTGTCGATATTTGTAACATCTATAGATATTTCATTCTTCTTATCTGTATCGGAAGCAGCATCTGCATTCTTCAGAACTTTTTTGACATTCTTATTCTTCAGAAGTACTGACTCATCCTTGGTCTCTTCAAGCTTGAAATCATATTTCAGCTCCGGATGGAAGGTCTGAAGTTCACGATCTATGCCTGACATATCAACAAGTATCCTGCTGAGATCTATTCTCGCTTCACTGTCACTTACATTTTCTCTTACCTTGAGAAGATCCGTTCTTCCTACCAGTTCATTTATACTTCTTACACCAAGACGAGCCATGTATTCACGAAGCTCTCTTGCGATGAATCTCATGAAATTCTCTACATACTCAGGCTTACCGCTGAAACGCTTTCTGAGTTCAGGGTTCTGAGTTGCAACGCCCATAGGACATGTATCCTTCTGGCAGACTCTCATCATTACACAGCCCATGGTAATAAGTGGTGCTGTTGCAAATCCAAATTCCTCCGCACCGAGTATTGCTGCTATCGCAACATCACGTCCGCTCATAAGCTTACCGTCAGTCTCGATGACTACCTGGTTACGCAGTCCATTTTCAACCAATGTCTGATGTGTCTCTGCAAGTCCGAGCTCCCAAGGAAGTCCTGCGTTATGAATTGAGCTGAGCGGAGCTGCACCTGTTCCTCCGTCGTAGCCTGACACGAGTATTACTTCTGCTCCTGCCTTTGCAACACCGGCTGCTACTGTTCCTACGCCGGCCTCTGAAACAAGCTTGACTGAGATACGTGCTTTCTTGTTTGAGCACTTAAGGTCATATATCAGCTGTGCAAGATCTTCTATCGAATATATATCATGATGAGGTGGTGGTGAGATAAGGCTCACACCCGGAGTTGAATGTCTGGTCTTCGCTACCCAAGGATAAACCTTTCTTCCCGGCAGATGACCGCCTTCACCGGGCTTTGCACCCTGTGCCATCTTGATCTGTATCTCTTTTGCGCTTACCAGGTATTTGCTGGTAACGCCGAATCTTCCGCTGGCAACCTGCTTGATGGCAGAGCTTCTGTCATTATCAGTACCTGCTGAAGCTATTCTCTCATCACTTTCTCCACCCTCACCACTGTTTGACTTACCGTGAAGATGATTCATTGCTATGGCAAGCGTCTGGTGAGCTTCCTCGGAAATGGATCCATAAGACATAGCACCTGTCTTGAATCTCTGTACTATTGAATCCTCACTCTCTACTTCATCTATGGAGATACCCTCTGCAGGGAAATTGAAATCCATAAGACTTCTGAGATATCCGGTCTTCTCTCCATTTACCATCTCTGTATACTGCTTGAACCTGCTGTAATCACCGGTTCTTGTTGCAAGCTGAAGCATATGGATGGTTTCAGGATTATATCTGTGATTCTCACCCTGGGCACGTGCTTTATGACGTCCCGTTGCAGTGAGTTCCATATTGGTCGGAAGTCCGAGTGGATCAAATGCCTTGCTGTGCTGTTTATCTACTGTTTCGCCTATTTCCTTAAGAGTGATTCCCCCGACTCTGCTGACTGTTCCAGGGAAATACTCCTCTATAACTTCTTCAGATATACCTATAGCTTCAAATATCTTGCTTCCCTGATATGACTGAATGGTTGAGATACCCATCTTGGAAGCTATCTTGACTATACCGCTCAGTATTGCAAGATCATAATCCTGAACAGCGGCATAATAATCCTTATCAAGCAGTCCATCTTCTATAAGCTCCTGTATCGTTGCATGTGCAAGATATGGATTGACTGCAGATGCACCGTATCCAAGAAGTGTTGCAAAATGATGTACCTCACGTGGCTCACCGGACTCGAGGATTATCGACATTGCCGTACTCTTTCTGGTCTCTACCAGATGCTTATGAACGGCTGAAACCGCAAGCAGTGACGGAATGGCTACGTGGTTTTCATCAACGCCTCTGTCAGAAAGTATAAGTATTGTGCATCCCTCACGATATGCCTTATCAACCTCAACGAAAAGATGGTCAAGCACTCTCTTCATAGGTGTACTCTTGTAGTAAAGAAGTGAAACCGTGCTTGCCTTTATACCATCACGATTAAGATGCTTAATCTTAAGGATATCCAGATCTGAAAGTATAGGATTATGTATCTTCAGAACATGGCAGTTGGAAGCCTTCTCTTCGAGGAGATTTCCGTTCTTGCCGAGATATACACTTCTTGATGTAACGATCTTTTCACGTTCAGCATCTATAGGAGGATTTGTAACCTGAGCAAAGAGCTGCTTGAAATAATAGAAAAGCGGCTGATATTCCTGAGACAGTGCTGCTATAGGAGTATCTACACCCATGGATCCGATCTGCTCTGTTGCATTTTCTGCCATGCTGAGTATACCTTCATGATAATTCTCATAAGTGTAACCAAAAGCTTTCTGAAGTTTCTTTCTTGTATCTCCTGTTATATCAGGAACCTTTTCATTCGGTATCTTCAGATCCTTAAGCTCTAAAAGAGACATATCCAGCCATTCACCGTATGGCTCACGGCTTGCATATCTTTCCTTAAGCTCCTGATCGTTATATATTCTCTTGGTAAGAGTATCAACAAGTATCATCTTACCCGGATAAAGTCTGTCTTTCTTTACTATATGCTTCTCATCTATAGGAAGAACACCGACCTCTGATGAAAGTATAAGTCTTCCGTCATCTGTTATGATGTATCTTGACGGACGCAGTCCATTTCTGTCTAATATTGCACCCATCTGATCTCCGTCAGAGAAAAGTATGGAAGCCGGTCCGTCCCATGGCTCCATCATGGTTGCATAGTACTGATAGAAATCTCTTTCTTCCTGTGACAATGTCTCGTTGTGTGCCCATGGTTCAGGAATCAGAACGCTTGCTGCAAGAGGAAGGTCCATACCGCTCATCATGAGGAACTCAAGAGTATTATCCAGCATAGCTGAATCAGAACCGCTGGATGATATAACAGGAAGAACCTTTGTCATGTCTTCTTCAGAAAACTCTGTGCTGTGCATAGTCTCTTCTCTGGCCAGCATCTTGTCGGCATTACCCTTTATAGTATTGATCTCACCGTTATGAACCATAAGTCTGTTCGGATGAGCCCTGTTCCAGCTTGGGTTAGTATTTGTTGAGAATCTTGAATGAACCATTGCGATGGCTGACTCATAATCCTCATCCATAAGATCAAGGAAAAATGTACGGAGCTGTCCTACGAGGAACATACCCTTATAAACTATTGTCCTGCATGAAAGTGATGGAACATAGGTATTAACGTTACTCTGTTCAAACTCTCTTCTTATCATGTAAAGCTTTCTGTCATATTCCAGATCAGAAAGTCCGTTTGGTCTTGTGATGAAAACCTGCTTTATAACCGGCATACATTCTCTGGCTCTGCTTCCGAGAACATCAGGATCGGTTGATACGCTTCTCCATGCGATGACAGAAAGACCGCTCTTACGAACTATAGTATTGAACATGCTCTTTGCCTGTCTTCTCTGAAGATCACTCTGTGGGAAGAAGAACATACCTACACCGTATGGGCGGGTTACATCTGACTCATCAGATTTTCCATTTCCTGCTTCATAAGACGGAAGTGTCACTCCCTGTTCTGCCATGATCCTGTTAAAGAACTTATGAGGAATCTGTGTAAGTATACCAACACCGTCACCGGTCTTGCCTTCCGCATCCTTACCTGCTCTATGCTCCAGTCTTTCAACTATACTGAGGGCATCGGTTACTATCCTGTGATCAGGCGTACCATCGATCTTGATTATGGCACCGATACCGCAGTTGTCATGCTCGAATGAAGCATTGTACAAGCCTTTCTGCCTTAATTCCTCTAACCTAGCATCCATTTTGTTTCCTCCATGTATTAGTCAGTTCTTATTCATGAATCGTTCCGCGTTTTCTCAATAACGCAGAGAAGGGCACTTCGAGTATAAACTCAAAGCGCCCTTGCTTTATCGTACATAATAAGTCTATTAATTTCTTTTCTAAACAATTATTAGTATAATACTTAATTATTAAAAGTCAAGTATAATTATTGTTTATTTTATTAATTGTTTTAGCTTACGTAACCGCATATCTGCTATACAGGATATTCATTTGTGAAGCATGCGGTACATATCGGTAACTCACCGACCATCATTTTGAAGTCCTCTATGCTAAGATATTCCAGAGAATCCGCTCCGACTGTCTTCCTGACATCATCAGCTGAATGCTTCGACGCGATGAGCTGTTTTGAAGTCGGAACATCCGTTCCGTAATAGCACGGATAAAGGAACGGAGGAGAACTGATCCTTACATGAACCTTCTTTGCTCCCGCCTTCTTCAGCATTTCGATAAGCTGTCTCATAGTTGTTCCTCTTACTATGGAATCATCTATGATGACTATACTCTTCCCTTCAACAACACTCTTCAGCACGCTCAGCTTCATATGGACCGCATTCTGTCTCTCCTCATCAGTTGGTTTGATGAAGCTTCGTCCTATATAACTGTTCTTATGAAATGCAAGTGCAAATGGAATGCCTGACTCAAGTGCATAACCTTCTGCCGCAGAGAGTCCTGAGTCCGGAACTCCGACTACTATATCCGCATCGACCTTTGACTTTTTTGCGAGAGCGCGTCCCGCATTCACTCTTGCCTCATGCACCTCTATGCCATCCATGACCGAATCATCACGTGCAAAATATATATATTCAAATATACAGTGAGCTCTCTTCTTCCGGCACAGAGTTTTATCGCTTTGGATACCATCCTTTGTTATGGATATAATCTCTCCGGGTTCGACATCTCTTATTATTTCTCCGCCAACAGCCAGAATGGCCGCACTTTCTGAAGCCAGGATATATGTCCCGCTCTGCCAGAGTCCCGCATCAGAATTCGGAATCTCCCCAAGTATCAGTGGCTTGATGCCAAATGGATCGCGCACACCTACCATCTTCCTCGGACTCATTGCTATTACAGCATAGCCGCCCCTAAGCCTCTGTGCTGAATTCTTGATAGCTTCCTCGATAGAACCTGTCTTGACTCTTTCTCCGACTATCTCATATGCGAGAACCTCAGAATCCGAAGTGGTATAATATGCCAGGCCACGATACATCTGAGCTTCTTTCAATTCATTTACATTTACAATATTTCCGTTATGAACTATAGCAAGGCTGCCCTTGATATGATTCATGGCTATAGGCTGAGCATTCTCCTCTGTGCTTCCGCCGGTAGTAGAATATCTCACATGACCCACACCTATATTTCCAGACAATCTTTCAATATCTTCCGGATGAAAAACTTCACTTACCAGTCCAAGACGTTTCTTGATCCTGAGATTCCCCAAAGGTCCTTCAGTATCGGAAACCGCCATACCCGCTGCCTCCTGACCTCTGTGCTGAAGTGCAATAAGTCCATGATAAATGTATTTCGATACATTTGTCCCTACCGGAGCGTATATTCCAAATACACCACACTCTTCATGGGGTTTGTCTGATGTGAGATTCATTGTAGCCTCCTTTATAATTCATTATCGCATTCATAAATCGCTGCGCGATTTATCTCATGTCGCGCTGTCGCCTGATTCATATGTGCTTCGCACATATGACCATGAAGCACCTGCATATATACGCATGCGAGCATGCATATATGCAGATGCTTCATGATACATATGCTGTGCATATGTATCAGGCTCGTAGGTCGCGCAAAAGAAGGCACTTTGAGCCATAAAACTCAAAGCGCCTTTGCTTTAATCATCTATTCATTTACATCCACAAGTATATATATTCTTTGGAAAAATGCAAGCGGATTTTTATTCTTCTGTATTTTTGACTATATCCACATCACCTGATGAAGTTTCAATCTCCATCTTGTTGGTACCCTCACCACAGACATATTTGCCATCCTTCTTGGAGAACGAAAGATCTGAGTTGAAGTCGCCGCTTGATGTGTCGATTGTTGCGGTAATATCAGACTTTTCAGGAAGATACATTTTTACATCTCCTGAGGAAGCAGAAATATTGGTCTTCTCCGGAGCAGTAGAAAGTTTGAATTCCATATCTCCACTTGAAGCTTCTGCAAAAAGCTCCTTGATGTTTCCTGCGTTAAGCTTAACCTTACCTGAGCTTACAGAAATATTAGTCTTTGCAGCATTCTCGATATCCAGAGTCATACCACCTGACGAAGCTTCAATATTGATTTCATCACTTTCACCATGCTGTACAAGGTTTATGCTTCCGGATGATACGTCAAAGCTTATTTTCTTAGCGGTACAGTCAACATCTATTCCGCCTGATGAAGCGTGAGCCTCAAGTGCCTCTGCCTCGAAATCCTTACCTATGAAACCGCCGGAGGATATATCAACATTAGCTGCTGTAAGCTTAACATTCTTTGGAACAGATATTTCCAGCTTCTTTTCGATATCATTGAAATCGAATCCGCTTCCTGATGCGCAGTATCTCACAAAAAGAGTACTTCCATCAACCCAGGTATGAACCTTCATCCTGTCTTCGATTTCCTTATTGGTTGTTTCTTTAATAGAAACCGTATCTGTATCCTCACCCAGGAGCGTTACATTTCCGGACATATAATCTATATATACGGTATCAATCTTTTCAGAAATGTCTCGATCTCCGGGTGTATATTTATCACCGTTTTCATAAACATAGCTGAACTTATTGGTACATCCGATAAGACATCCGAGTCCGATAATAGCTACCGCTGAAATGAACAGTACTTTACTAAGCGTTTTCATTTTTCTTTCCTCCAAATCTCCAAGTAAGAAGTCCTATTATAAAGAATATTGCTCCGAGTACAAGTCCGATCACAATTCCGATAGGCTGAGGATAACTTGTAACCTGTACTTCATTCGGGTTAAGTGGCTCTCTGAGTAAAAATGCCATCAGATAGCTTGCTCCATACATTGAAAGTGTAAATGCAGCGATGGCTGCTCCCGCTTTCATTAAGCCGTTTACAGGAAGATATCTGATTATCAGGAAAACTATCCATGCTACACCGAGAAGCGGTGCAGATATTCCAAATGCCATACCGAAGAATCCCGGCGTTTTTACAGTAAGTCCTATACAGAGCAGCATGGTTGCAAATGTAAGTGTATATGCTCCCATCAGGATAAGACCTTTGAAATTTCCAAGATAAGCTCTTACAGGTCTGCGGGCAACTATAAATGGTCCAAAAGCTACGGTCAGTCCGAAGAATACCGACGATGCTGCGGTCAGGAACCAGTTACCTTTCGTATATAAACAGCATGTTCCGAGTAACAGTATAACACTAAATGTGAATGAACACATAGTATATAACATTTTATATTTAGGAACCATGAGCGGTACTACTATAAGTGAAGTCGGTATAAACATGGCTGCAAGGACTATAAAGAACCATCCGAGCCCCGATCCATTTACAAGATTCACTATAAGGCATACAAGTATCGGAATCGCAAATACTGCAGCAACTATACTTCCTGCCACGGCACTCTTTCTTTTGAAGAGTTTCGACTGGGATTCTATAACTTCTTCTCTTTCTTTAATCATCTCTTCGTCAATCTTGTTGTCAGAAAGCATACTCAGCATATCCTTACATGATGGACACTCTGCCAGATGATCTTCTATTGCTTTTATACTGGATTCGCTGCACACTCCGTCTTTATATAACGGAAGAAGGTCGGCGATCATATCACATTCATATTTCATTTTCTTCCATCCTTTCTTTGATCTTAAGTCTGGCACGATGATACGTAACCCGGGCCCAGGTTTCTGTCTTACCGAAGATAGAACCTATCTCATTAAATGACAACTCTCCGAATACCCTTAACTGGAAGACTTCTTTGTAGGGTTCTTCCAATGTATGAAGAATCCTATGGATACGGAAAGAAGAGTCTTTATCCGTTAGTTCTTTCTCAATGTCTTTCTTCGTATCCGGACGTTCAACGTCCTCTTCCTCTGTAAATCTGGAACTTCGCCTCTTATCATCTATGAAGAGATTCTTTGCTATGGCACACAGCCATGTATAGCTTTCGCTCTCTCCACGGAATGCCTTGTCAGTGGTCATTGCCCGGAAAAATGTTTCCTGGGTTATCTCCATGGCATCGTTCTGATCTCTCGTGAGTGTCATTACGTAAGAAAACACCTTCATATAAAATGCTTCGTACAGCTTTTCTGCGGTGTTCTTATTCAAGTATCTTCGCACCTTTCTTCATGTGATCTCATCGATTAGACGGAGTAAACATGATTTCGTTACAAAAAAAATAAAAAAAATTTTTCAGCTTTACAATTTGAAAGAGCCTGCCGGTAAAGACAGGCTCTGAAAACCTTATTATTATGATATTTCTTTCAGCTTATCCAAATACGGAGCTCCCTCCAGAAGCGGTTCAAATTCTTCAACCGGAAGAGGTTTCTCAAAGTAGAATCCCTGAGCAATCCTACAATTATTCTTACGAAGAAGTCCAACCTGCTTAACAGTCTCAACGCCTTCTGAAACACATTCCATACCTATGTCATGAGCGATAGCAACCACATGTTCAAAGAGGCGGTTAGTGTTTCCATCACTCTTCTCCTCATCTTCCGGAATAAGCGTTCTGTCAATCTTAATCACATTCCAAGGTATAGTCCTGATCAGATTAAGGGATGAATATCCATTTCCAAAATCATCTACTGAGGTATATATTCCTTCCTGCTGAAGCCCACAAACCACTCTGTTCAACTCTTTGAATTCAACATCCGTTGTAGTTTCAGTAAGTTCTATCTCTATATACTCATGCGGAACGCCGTGAAAGTCTATGATTCTTATAATCTTATCCAGAAGATTCTGATCCGTCAGATGTCTCCTGGAAAGATTCACAGATATACGTGGAACGTCTCTGCCCTCATCAATCCATCTTCTTATATCTCGTGAAACAATATCGAGCATATGTAAATCAAGTCTGCAGATGTCATTATTTGTTTCAAGAATCGGAATGAAATCCATAGGCATTACCATCCTGCCATTAGGGAACCATCTGCAGAGAGCCTCCGCACCGACTACCTTTCCTGTATTGACATCAACCTTAGGCTGATAATATGCCTTGAATTCTTTTGCGGTAAGACCCTGTGCGAACTGACGACGGATGGTCATCATCTTCTCACGTCTCTTATCCATCTCTTCATCATAATATACAACAGCAAGTCCACGCTGCCTTGCAACCTGAATAGCAGGATATACTTTATCCATAATCTGATCGGCTGCTACAAGAGGTTCCTTCTCCGTCACGTCATAGACACCGGCTCTGGCTAAAACCATTACATACTTTTCTTTATTATTATCATCATAATATACAGGAACTCCGGCAAAAATTCTGAGAATTGTCGGCTTCAGTTCAGTCCTGAAGAAGAGTATGAAATTATCACCACCAAGACGAACTACTATCCCATCACCACCGATAGTATCTTCAATATGTTTGAAGTAGTTTCTGAAAACTACATCACCCATCGGTCTTCCTATATCCTGATTAATCAGAGAAAAGTGTCTGAGATTTATGCATGCCGCTGTATAACCATACTGCTCATGCTTCTGAATCTTTTCATCCAGATACCTCATAAAGGCACGGCGGTTCGGGTAATCATCCTCATCAAAATAACCGAATTTGTATACCGTTCTCTGAAGACGATTCCTTGCTATAAAGCTCATCAGCTGACGATGAACAATATCAACTATTCTGAATTCCTCTTCCGTTAATGGTTCTGCGTCCTTAGGTCTAAAAAGTGTTCCTTTAAGGATAACACCGGTTCTCGGAGTAATTCGTCTTTGGAGAAACTGCTCACTTTCTACGCCGGTATCACGGTCGATCAGAACTTCGCCCTTTCCTTCATCCTCAAATTTGATATTCTGGTAGAATTCCGTTACGCCTTTGGAAATATTAAAAAAATCACAGAACTCGTTAAGACATGCCACGAAAGCCGCCCGGTCAAAACCTTCCGGTTGGCTCATCATATCTGTCAAGCGTTCCATGATTTTGTAATACTCTAGTTTTTTCTCTTGATTCATGTTACCACACCCCTATCATCAGTTAACACTACACAAGATTATTTGCCCCAATTTATGTAAAATTCATTGTAACATATCATTCTGTATTATTCAAACTACTTCCTCTTCTTTTTCTACTATTTTCCCCTCACTGAATGCATTTGTAAATGCGATTGCTTTCTTTGGACATGCTTTGACGCATTCACCGCATCTTATACATTCCATGCTATTTGGATTCTTTGTAGGATCAACGTTCATTCCACATAGTCTGCTGCATGCACCGCAATCGATACATTTATGAGCTTCAAATTTCATCCTGACTAAACTTACACGCTGGAACAAAGCATAAAATGCACCGAGCGGGCAGAGATACTTACAGAAAGGTCTGTAAATGAATATCGATGAGGCTATGCAGACTACTAGAAGTGAAAGCTTCCAGTAGAACAGTCCGCCAACGGATGCTCTTAAGTTTTCCTTCAGCAAAAGAAGCGGGAGCCCTCCTTCAAGGGTTCCGACAGGACACAGGTATTTACAGAAAAATGGATAGCCCACGCCAAATTCATTTCTGTAAAGAAGCGGCAGCCCGATAACAAGCACAAGTAACACGACGTATTTGAGATAGCGAAGCACCCTGTCCAGTTTCTCCGGAACCTTTATCTTCGGAGTAGGAATCTTATAAAGAAGCTCCTGAATAAGTCCGAAGATGCAGAGCCATCCGCATATGAAACGTCCTACAAAAAGGCCTATTGCAGCCAGGTAACCGAGAACGTAGAACGGAAATCTCCTGTTCCTCTCAGTAAGCACCGCCTGAAGTGCTCCTATCGGGCATGCGCCAAGAGCCCCGGGACAGGAATAACAGTTCATTCCCGGAACACAGAACCTCTTGAGCGGTCCGGAATAAAGCGCTTTGTTTCCCGGAATAAATCCTTTTACATATGCGTTCGAAAGGGCGCCCCAGCACACCTGAACGATTTTTCTGATATGCTTAGCCAAGTCCTATACACTCCATGCATATTCTTACAGCTTTCGCAAGTACAACACCTGCTTCACCTGAAACAAAACCATATATACAAGCTGCCAGAGCTGCAATCAGCAGGATTATTGTTAGTATTGGAGACTGCGTTTTTTTCTTCATTTGTCTTAACCTCTCAAGCAGTTTAAGCCGGTCAGTTATCTGACCGGCTTATCTTTATTGTCTTCTTCCAGCAGGATCAAGTATATCCTTAAGCTCATAGATTGAAATCATTGCATTTCCATAATTTGCTATACGCTGATTCAGATCACCTACCGGATCTCTCGGTGCATAGTATGGCTTCGTTGTAGGACCGAATGCTGACGGTGTAGCGCCCTTGAAGCCGTCATTAATTGTGACCGTCATTACATTTCCTTTTATACATAATGCGAAGAAACACTGCTTACGAAGGTAAAGCAGATTCTCAATCATTGCAGGGGTCAGATACTTATATGCTTCCTCATCATAGGTTGCGATAGTATCGAAGTTCTCTGCAAATTCATGGTTCTCAGTATCAATGACCGATACTTCTTTATCCTGAATCTTCTTGAACTGATTCTTCTCTTTTTCAATTCCGAAAAGATTCTTTTTGGTATAGGTACTCATAATGTTTACCGTACCATTTACGCTGAAGCTTGTATGGAATTTAAAGATTCCGCCGTTGAAGTAAGTTACCGTAGTAGTATGTCCATCATCATCGGTATGCTCAGTGTAAAGCCTGTAACCCATAAATTCGAAGGCTTCAGTATCATAGTAATCTTCCCAATTATATGATGCGCTTGAATACATAGTCGTAAGATACCTATTGGGAAGAGGCTTGATCATACGTCCTTCTTCAAGTGCTTTATTATATGGCATTTCCGTATCGACCAGATCATAAGGATTGGTTCTGAATCCGGCCTCAAGCTTATCATCGAAAAGCTTAAATGTAGGATTGACTATCCTGTTCCAGTAATCATAATTTGCATACTCCGGAGACTGGTTCATCTTTCTTGTAACCATTGAAATCAGAAGCAGAATTATTACAACCGGAACGATTAACGGCATGATGATCAGCAGAAGCGGCAGAGCCAGTATTATTCCGACCACAAGCAATGCTGTTCTTCCTCCGGGAGTCATCGCATTGAATTTCTCTTTGAGGTTTATCTTATCAAAGAGTGATTTCGGTGCGATGGATGCAAAGTAATTACACTCCATCATGAGCTGTTCTTTTTTACCCTGATCCAGCCATCCGCTATACAGTTTTTGTCTGAGTTCTCCCATATCTTATACCTTTAGAAATTCAGATTCATACTCATATCAATGTTCTTAAGCTGATCGAGATTCTCCTCATGAATGTAATCCATCTTCGTAACACCCTTCATACCACAAACGATGGATGATGGGAATGTAACTGTATAATTGTTAAGCTTGGTTATATTTCCGTTTACCGCACGTCTTGATGCAGAATACTGCTGAGACTGCTCGGAAAGCTTATTGATGAGATTGTTAAAGATCTCAGCGCTCTTGAGTTCAGGATAAGCCTCACCAAGTGCAAAGAGTCCTCTCATTGCCTGTTCCTGAGTCTTAGATGCCTCGTTAAGCTGGCTTATGGATGCATGCATAGGAATCTGAGAAAGCTTTCTGATATCCTCAAACACCTTCTGCTCATGCTGTGCATACTGCTCTGCGATAGTCTTGCCCTGCATGAGAACATCGTACCTTTGTCTGAGCTGTATCTCAACTCCTGACAGTGACTCCTCAATCTTAAGCTTTACACGGTTAATGTTGTTTGATACGGATATGAACCATCCAATCACACAAAGAACCAACGCAAGTAAAACAATAATTGCAATTCCTGCTCCTGACATAATAATTCTCCTTTCATTATGTACCTCATCTGCAATCAGAAAATGCATCTTCTGATACACAAACTCACTATAACACAGTTCCAAAACTACGCCAACATTATATCAATTCTTATAGTTTAAAATTCGTCAGTGTTGTTCCCACCAAAAACCTTTCTGATCCAAAAGATCAGATAAAGAGAAACAGGATACACGATGATCACAAAAAGCATCGCAAGTATATACTTACTTCCGGTTATCACGAAGTATATAAATATACCTAGAAAAACTGCATATATCGCCAGTAGTATTATCGCTATGACACGTGACAGTATACTTCTTTTCTCTTTATTCTCTGAATTGTCCATAATAATCAGATGCTCTCCTTGTACTCATATAAATGTATATCGGCATGATTAACGAAACTAAAGACACCAGAACGCTGACAGCACAGTATATAAAACCGCCGCAAGTGTTCCAGAATTCGATGAACGGATTTCCATATTTATATGATTGAGAAACTGACAGTGTAATGTAATTAGTAAACAGAGTAAAAAGGAAATACAGGAATGCCCAGATAAGGGTTATTATCTTTATGAGCCATGCGTGAGGTATGATCATCTCCTTCTGCCTATTGCTGTACAGAATAGATATTATGATGATCGAAATGGCAGCTGATGTGGCAAAGCCTGTGAAAGACTGAATCATTGTGATAGTCAGGCCCCTTTTCGTACCGAACACCGAAGTGAGCCTGTTAACGATACCAACCGCACCTATGCTTAAAACCCATGTCCCCAGTTCAATAGCCAGAATAGGAATATAAACCTTACTTTTACCATAGCTTTTATGCAGGAATATACAGATGCATACCAGACTTCCTATTGTGCAAAAACAACTCAGAACAGTCAGCGGAGCCCTAAGCTTATATATCTTTTCAAATGCAGCAAAATAACTTAATAATGTAAAAGCTACAGTTAACAATGATGAAAATGATGATATAAGATATCCCACTCCGAGAATCTTAGTAGGCTTCACTTTACTTACAACAATCAGTATTCCCATTACTATAATCACAGCAATAGATGCCAACTGAAAAACATTTCTTATCCAGAATAATACATTATACATTGATACTGCTCCTCTTATAACTTATCGGGCGAATTAAACCATATAGTTATTCTACCATACCTCTTAATGAAATCAATGAGTTTATCAAAGCTTAAAAAAGGAGCCTGTCGCGGTCTGACAGGCTCCGAAAACAGGAGGGTGTTATAGAAGTACTAATCGTCTGATCAACATTGCTGCTCCTACTATGAGGAGTATCAATATCGATAAATATATAAGACCGGCTAATGCAAGTCCTATTAGTATGATAGGGAAGAGAACTATTGTAAATACTATCCTTGTCATTCCCCATGCAAGCTTAAGAGCAAGGCCTGCAAGCTTAAAACAAACTGATATGAGTAGTATGATAAAGAATGCTGTTAACATATGCTTTCCTCCCTTCATTTCATTTACGTATGTACTGATGAAATGATAACAATTAATGGAGTTTTATTGTATATAAACTACCGCGAAATAAGGTCTGCTATTTCTCCCGTAAAGAGAAATAGACTTTTGAAGGCTCATCATTTATAATCTCAAATATGAGAATACTTTTCGTATAGGGGTGAATGCTATGGGAAGAAGATCGATAAAAGAGAATAAGAATATTTATTTTATAAGTCGTGAAGAAGCAGGGCTCACAAGAGCTGAGGCAAGCGAGGCTATGGGGTATATTTCAGAAAGTCGACTGGATAAGATTGAAAATGAAAGGACTGCCATACAGCCTTCAGATGTTGTTGCAATGGCTGAAGCTTATAAGAATCCAGGACTTTGCAATTATTACTGCACACATGAATGCAGCATAGGCATAAGTTCGGTTGCTGAAATCCAGCCTTCAAGTCTGGCAGAATTATCTCTCGGAATAGTCAATTCCCTGAGTCAGCTGAACAAGCAGAAGGATCGTCTTATGGAGATCGCAGAGGACGGAAAGATTACTTCGGATGAGATGACTGACTTCAAATCCATACAGGAAAATCTGAATAAGATTTCAGTCACTATAGAATCCCTTAAGCTCTGGGTAAATCAGGCAATAGCAGACGGAGAGATGAAATAATCATCTCTCCGTTAGCGTTTCATTCATGCTTCCCGTACGATAGCCTTTTATATCCAGCGTCACGTAAGCAAATCCAATTTCTTTAAATCTATCGAAAACTTTCATTCGTATGTTTTCATTCATAAATGTATCGAATTCCTCAGGAACAAGTTCTATCCTTGCTATATTCCCATGAATCCTGACTCTTAGCTGATGGAAGCCAAGGTCCAGAAGGTACTGCTCTGCCTTATCTACCATATCGAGTTTCTTTTCTGTTATCTCTTCGCCATATGGGAAACGACTTGCAAGGCATGCAAAGGACTGTTTGTTCCATGTAGGGAGTTCCAGATACTTCGACAGAATCCTTATCTGTTCTTTCGAGAATCCAACCTCTCTTAATGGGCTTTTTACTCCCAGTTCTGCCACTGCCATTAGCCCCGGTCTGTAGTCTCCATTATCATCAAGATTGGAGCCCTCAGCAACTTCCTTCATTCCATTTTCAGAGGCAATTCTCTTTATCTTTTCAAAGAGTTCACGCTTACACAGGTAACATCTGTTCTTTGGATTGTGAGAGAATCCTTCTATCTTCAGTTCCTCGGATTGTACTGTCACCTGTCTTATTCCCTGTTCTTTGCAGAAAGCGATAGCTTCGTTAAGTTCTCTCTCTGGGAAAGAGCGCGACGTTGCTGTTACTGCGATAACCTTATCTCCCAGCGCTTCTTTTGCAGCGTAAAGCAGAAATGTAGAATCCACTCCACCGGAATACGCTACTGCAACGCTTTCCAGAGAAAAAAGGTATTCTTTCAGTTCTTCATATTTTTCAAGCAATAAATCATTTGGTCTGTCACTTATATTCATAAATTTTCTTTTCACTTCAATTTCCTTCTAAACAAGTAAACCAGATACGACGGAACGAGCGTCAGTATTAATGTTGCCGTAGCATACAAAAACAGATTCTCTATATAGAACAGCGGCTTCGCATTTTCCTTTATAAATTCGAAGCAGAAAGCCTCTACGAAAAATGGATGGATTACATACATTTCCAGGGTCATTGCCCCAAGCAGGCGCAGTGCTTTATTACCGATTCTGACCTTCAGTCCGATCAGTATGACTAACGCGACGAAAACGTATGCAGAGATAATCTGTCCAATAACATAAAATGTATTGTTACCCTCTATATTGAACAAGCCCATAACATCGTCAGTATATAAGTATAGTATATAGGCCGCTGCAAAGATGACAGTCAATATCGCAATTCTTAGAGGATAGAGTTTTTTAAGTGAAGCGATACATTTTTCTTCATTTCTTGCAAAGATCACTCCAATAGGGAAAAGATAAACTGTGTTATACCACCATTCTCCCGGAGAGAAAAATATCGCAAGTACCATATAAAGAATAATTCCGGTCCAGAGAAATGTAAATGAAGCTTTTTCGTTTTTAATCAGTCGGAAACTTATGAAGAATATCAGATAAGCATAAATAAGAACATAGATATACCATAGATGTGAACATACATTTATCCATACCGGTCTGTCTATATCAAGTCCTCTTGCTTTCTCCGTGAAGAAACATACCAGCCACATGATGGCAGTAGGTATAAGAATATGAGGTATCCTTTTTGTGAAGTAGCCTTTGAAGAAATCCGTTTTTTTCTTCATGCTTTTGTACATACCATATCCCGAGAAAAAGAAAAACAGAGCCACACACAGAAATCCCACGCTGGCAAAGAATTCAAGCCCCGGGCGATGGTATCGGGGCTCCACCCACCACGCACTGCTTTTATGGGAGCAATGATGAAGAATGATTACTATTTCAGCGAAGCCGAGTAAGGATTTGGTCTGATCAAAAGAAAGAGCGTCATCATTCCATTTCCCCTTCCTCATAATCCCAGAACCCCATACGAGCAGCACGATTAAAAGAGGATAATAAATGTATATCAGTTTATCCATTATTAAATACCAATATCAAATAATAAATGTATTGCTTCGGTTACAGCCAGTATTGTTTCTTACAAGATCCTGATTCATATCTTTCCTGTCTCCCTTCTTATTTCCACGGTCTTTCTTTGCCAATCCAGCCGTTCTCATTCCAGTACTTAAAGTCAGTGTATTCCGGATTCTGTTTGCCAAGGCCTGTCTGCATCATCCTTACGGCATAGAACTTTGCTTTTACCATAAGACTTGTGCGACCCGGTTTATTGTAATCGACAGCATGCATTTTCCTTGCAGCGCCACCCAGTTTGTTTTGGAAGGATGCTTTCTTCTTTTCCGGAATCTTGTTCCAATCAATATCTGCCATCAGCTTAAAGGCGATAACCTTGATTGATGAAATGCCCCACCATGAAAGACTGTCCTTTATGTCCTTCGCTGTAGATTTCTCACCCGCTCCGAGACATTGGGTAATAATAACCGCACGCTTTCCAAACATTTCTTTTGCAGGGCGATGTGGCATCCAACGATAACCGAAATGGTCCAGCATTGCCTTCATTGCACCGGTAGCATGCATGACGTAAGCCGGGGAAGTAAAAACCAGCAGATCTGCCTCAAGTAATGACTTCTCAATCTTCTGAATATATTCCGCATCTTTGCAAAGATGCTGATCTTTTAGGAAACAAGCCGTGCATCCTGCGCAGAAATTAGGGCAATCCTTGGGAAGATAATACTCTGTTATTTCTGCACCGTCTCTAAACTCGTCAAGAAACATTTCTTTCATTCTGTATGTCACACCGTGTTTTTCAGTGCCGTTGATTACTGTTATTCTCATTTCTAATCCTCCATGTTATTTATTATTCCGAACGACTTCCTCATCTCTTGCATATAATCTGTTAAACTGCCGTATGTGCGCCTCCAACGTTTTAAGTGCCTCGGGCTCACGTTCCGGTTCACGGTCGCATATGGTCAGAAGCATATAAATCGGCGCGTAAAAATGTAATGTCATAATCTCTACATTTTCCGCCTGCAAAACACCCGACGAAACCATCATGCCGAAAAGCATTCCCTGATAAGAAAGTGGATCATCCACATACTGTTTCATATATACATCCGAGAGTTTCTTATCATGAAACTGCTCAATGGTAAGCATTTTACGAAAGCGCCTTGTGTAGTCATCATGTAAGAAGTATAAAAACAGATTGCTGCCGAGAGCTATCAGTTGTTCTTCTGATATATGCTTGTAGATTTCTGCATCCGCCTCTGCATCTGCTCCGTTAATCTGTAAACCGCCTGCCTCTTCTAAGAATCGTCTGTTCATTTCTTCGATAATTGCATCAAAGATAGCCTGCTTACTTTTGTAATGCTTATAAAGTGATGGAGCTTTAATACCAACTCTCTCTGCAATATCCGCTACATATACATTTGCATATCCCTTTTCGGAAAAGAGCGTCAATGCCTCATCCAGTATTCTGTGCTTGGTATCCATTTCATTTTCCTTCTTTATATCGTAATGTATTTACATTTTGCATTTGGCTAATTTGGATTAGCCTTATTATAAGCTAATTTGAATTAGCCGTCAAGAACAAAAATAATAAGACGCCGGGCATTCTATAAATCACAGCCTGGCGTCTTATTTCATCATGCATCTCTATCGTTATGTGAGAAATATATAACATTTTCTATAATTATTATTGAATCACACCTGACCACTTTGCAAGAATCAAATACAATTCATCATAAGAATATGCAGCATAGTTTATATCGTATTCAATCATGGACTGTTCGACGTTTCCGGATGGCATGAACCAAACCGAATCAATGGAAGCATTTTTAGCTCCCATCATATCCGAAGTCAGTGAATCGCCTATCATAATGCATGACGTTCCGGGCTCTGCAATCCTGTTGAGACAAATATCGAAGAATTCTGCATCAGGCTTTGTCACGCCCATATCTTCGCTGATAAACAGGTATTCTATATACTTATCAAGTCCCGTAGAAGCTATCCTGCCTTTGGCATTTATAGTAGCACCGTTGGATGCAATATATATTCTGGAATCCGGTATACTCTCCTTTACCCTTCTGAGAAATTCCAACGCTCCATCCATAAGGACTCCATTCACAGACATCGTCTGTATGAAATCATCGTTAATCTTAAGCGGATCCAGGTTCGTCGCATCCCCTTCACACTGTTCAAAAATGAACCGAAATCTCTTTGTAAAGAGTTCAGGTCTTGTTATGGTTCCTTTTTCAAGATCCAGCCAGAGAGATTTGTTGTAAGCCTTAAACGCCTGATATATCTCATCCGAGAACGAAAGTCCATTTGACTCAAGAACGATCCCCAGTGCTTTATACTCAGAAGCGTGGAAATCCAGCAATGTCTGATCTAAATCAAAGAGAAAGTTGTGATGCATGTATCTCCTCCAGTATCTCAGAACAATAATTCTTTCAGCGTGCTCATGATTTCCGGAACATCATATGGTTTTGCCAGATGTCCATTCATACCAACTTCCATGGATATCTTTCGATCCTCTTCAAAAGCATTCGCGGTAACTGCAACAATAGGTATCTCAGACTTTGCTTTGTCATCAAGTGCACGGATCTGTCTTGTGGCCTCATAGCCATCCATCTGCGGCATTTGAATATCCATTAGAATAACATCGTAATAGCCATCGGATGATGATTTCATCTTTTCAACTGCCTCTATTCCGTCAGATGCAATATCAACGTTGAACCCAACACTTGTCAGAATATTCTCTGCAAGAATTTGGTTCATCTGGTTGTCTTCTACCAGCAAAACTCTTTTTCCCGAGAAATCCGGATATTCTTCTTCCTCACCCTTATTTTCTATCTGCTCTTCTTTTGATGCAATGAATGGCTGAGCCAATACATTTCTCAGTTCAGACATAAACAACGGCTTGGCACAGAATGAAGTAACACCCGCCTCTCTTGCTTCAGTTTCCATATCAGACCAATCATATGCTGTAAGAATAATAATAGGCGTGTTTTCACCAATTATCTTGCGAATTCTCCGTACAGTTTCTATTCCATTAAGATCAGGCATCTGCCAGTCAATAATATATACCTGGAATTCATCGGCGCAATCCAAAGCATCCTTTGCACGTATTACGGCTTCTTTACCATAGTTTGTCCAGTCAGGTCGCATTCCGATTTCACGCAGCATGGAGCAAACAGATAAACATGTATCTGTATCATCATCAGCTACCAGTGCACGTAGACCCTGCAACTCCGGCAATGGTTCAAACTTCGTAGATGAACTGCTGATTTTACAAGGGAGTCCTACGATAAACTCACTTCCCTTTCCCTCTGTAGAATCTACCGAAATCTCACCACCCATCATATCGACAATATTCTTTGCTATTGCCATACCAAGACCTGTTCCCTGAATACCACTTACAGTGCTTGTCTTCTCTCGAGTGAAAGTTTCAAAAATAGTCTTTTGAAACTCTTCGCTCATTCCGATTCCGTTATCTTTTATTCGGAACTCAAAATTAGCAATACTGTCGGCAGGTGACGGTTTTTCAATAACGCGAAAACTGATGGTTCCACCTGAAGGTGTAAACTTGATAGCGTTGGACAGAATATTCAGCAATACCTGGCTCAGTCTCAGCTTATCTATAATAATATCTTCGTGTTTCACATCCTGAGTATCAATGAATAATTCCAGTTGTTTTGATGCAATATTAGACTGAATAATAGTCCTTAAATCATGGATCATATCCGGCAGATGTACATCTGTCTCTTCGATAGTGACTTTTCCGCTTTCGATCCTGCTCATATCCAATACATCATTTATAAGCGACAAAAGGTGTTGACTGGATACAGATATTTTTCCGAGATAATCCAGCACCTGTTCCTTGTTATCAATGTGTGTGGCAGCAAGTCCCGTAAATCCAACTATAGCATTCATTGGTGTACGAATATCATGTGACATATTATTGAGGAATGCAGTTTTTGCACGATTGGCATGTTCTGCTGCTATCAGAGCATCAGACAAAGCTTTCTGACTCTCTGCAAGCTCGCTATTTGTTGTCTCAAGATCCCTTCGAGCTTTTTCCTTTTCCTCAACCTGTTTCCTCGTACGTCGGATGTCATGTACAAGAAGAAATACTATTATTACGGCAATGATAAGAATGATTGTTCCTACCAAAGCCATATGATCCAGAACCAGATCTAAAAAACTATAAGAATAAAGTCCGCCGGTATATCGATATGAAATACTCTGAGCGTAGTCATCTCCTAAAATATTAATTCCGCGATTGAGAAGCTTCAGAAGCCCTTCATTTCCTATCTCAACGCCAAAACATCTTGAATCACTGTAACTCGTCTGGTAAAGCGATAAATCCTCATACTTCCTGTTTCGAAGAATATCATTCGCCCTCAACCCATTCAAAGTAGCGCAACTGGCTTTACCATCAAGCACTGCATCAAGGCATTCGTCGCTTGAACCATAAAATGTAATCTCAGCGTCCGGATAATTCGTCTGCACAAAATAATATTGCATACGATTGTTTTTATTAATAGCAAAATGCTTTGTAGTAGTTTCGCTGAACTCACCCTTAAATACTAACTCTGCTTCAGATGAGGATACTGGATTTGACTGGTAAATTCCGCTCTCCTCAGAGTAGTACAATCCACCGCCAACAGGAAAAGCCACATCGATATTTCCCGAGCTGACAGCAGTAATCATATCATCGTAACTTGTATACCCTGTGTAGGTAACATCTATGTCACTCATACCTACAGTATCCAGAATAGCCGGAATAATATCTTTAACAACACCTGTCACTTCACCTTTATCACCTGTATCACTGTAAGGAAGATAGTTCTCAAGATATCCAACCTGAAGCGTCTTATGCTCATTCATCCATTCACGTTCAGATTTCGAAAATGCCATAGCTGTAACACTTACAGAATAATATTTGGCACGCAGGGAATTCAGATAGTTTGGTTCTTCAGCAGCCAGTAATGACTGTGCGGAATTAAGTTCCGCCAGAAGATCTGCCCGGTTAATGTTTACGCAAAGATAATAATCTGATGTACCAAAAACAGTAAGCACCTCTGAATGCTCTCTGCCGTATGCCCCATCACTTTCTGCTGCTAAAACATCCACTTCGTGAGAATCAAAAGCATTAAACAAATCTTTATAGTCGGAATAAGTAATAACATCAGCTTTCACATTGTGTTCTTCCAGATACTGATTCAGAGCATCAAGCATTGCACTGTCCAGCACACCTATCTTGCACCCATTAAGTGTAGAAGGATCCGCTGTGATGTCGATATTCTCATCGTTCTTGACAAGATAATATGATTCATTACCCATTTCAGCATCCGGGTAACCTATAACGCCAGCACGCTCTTCTTTCCATGCAAGCCCCGCAAGGAAATCAATCTCACCGTCAAGAAGCATTTGATAGAGCTCGCCAAAATCACCATAAACATATTCATATTCCCAGCCGGTATATTCTGATAGTTTACGATAGTACTCATAGGCATAGCCGCTTTTAACCATACCTTCCTGTGCACCCTCCTGAAAGATTTCATTCTCGTAGTAACCTACACGAACTACCTCTTTCTTCGTATCAGCGTACGTTTTTATTGGAATACCACCAACCGCAAGCATAATAACACAGGCTAAAATGAATAACCTGTGTAATCCTGTCCCACAAAGTTTTTTATTATTAATTAACATAGCACTCCCCTGTAAAGCTTAAATCCACCTCGAAGCAATCACCATATCTACATGATACATATCATAACAGATAGATTTCAGAAATACATTTACAATCATTCACGAATTTAGGTAATCTACTATTTGATCTGTATACTTGATATCAGAAATATCATACGAAGAAGATATCATCTGTGCCATTATCTTTTCAGTATAGTTTAAAAATCAGAGTTTTATCATCGTTGCTATTTTCTTCCCGCATAGAATTCCCAAAATACAACAGCTACAGCTCAGTATCACATATATCCCACCGGAAACGTGTTGTTTATTTTCAAACAGATTAAAAGCCTCAAGTGAAAATGTAGAGAATGTGGTAAAACCACCGCAGACCCCAGTCTTCCAAAACAGAACTGTATTATCTGATATGCCTTCCTTATCACTCGTGATACCAACTATAAATCCGATCAGAATAGCTCCTAATATATTTGTTATGAGAGTCAGTATAGGAAACCCTGTTTTGATCGGTATAAGACTTATTGCGTATCGCGCTACTGCACCCAACGCACCTCCAAGTGCTACAAATAAAAAACTCATATCCACCTCTCACTAATCCAAATCCTGAAGAAATGTATTGATTTCTTCAGTTATACGCTCGGGCTCATAATGGAAAATATAATGGCCGCAGTCAAGTTCTACAAATGATACATAACTCCGGTCTTCAGCATAATCATATGCAACTTTTTTCCACAATTCATTGCTTCCGTCCAGTTTCTTCTCAGACAGGAACAGAAGCATCGGGATATCCGGCTTATCTCCAGACGCAACAAGTACTGCGTTTTCTTTCGCTTCAGATGCTTCATTTGCAACATCAATGTTATTGGCCACCCGGTTCACTAACGCTATATACATCTTCTCTTCTTTCTCGGAAAGGAACTCTCCTTCAGGAAGAAAATAACTGTCAGGCAAAAATCTTCCTATGCCTAAATCAATAAGTCCATGTTGTGTAAGATAATACGGCTTAACCAAAACACCACCCTTAGTATAGTTATATGCATCGGGGAATGCCATATCGAGCCCTATAATTGCTTCAACTTCATCTGGATAAGTCTGTGCCCAATATAATGCTTCCAGTCCTGAATAAGAATGTGGGCAAAGGATATAAGGGCCATCAATCCCCGCACCACTAAGTGCTGCTCTTGTGTCAGAAAGAATTGATGCAACATCTCTTGGCTGATTAACAGTATCACTAAATCCGTATCCGAATTTTTCAACTACAACTATCCTGTATTCATCACCTAAACTTGAATAAAGATTCTTAAAATCAAGACTTGGACAAACCGTGCCGCTTGCAGCCATCAGCACAAGCGTTTTGTCTCCTTCCCCAACCGAATAAACATGCATTTTGTGCCCATCTACATCGATCATCTGACCTGGTGGATTGAGAAGATCTTTCTCCCTTTCAAGCAGGACTCTGTGTCTTATGAACGAAAACAGCAGAAATACTGCGATCAATCCAAGAATCAAAAGAATGATCTTACGAAATATATGTTTTTTCTTTTTTAATGTCTTATCTTTCATTTATTATTTCTGTTTTTTATAATCCAATCAGCTATTATCACGTTTCTGAAAGCAATCTTACTGTAATCCGGTTTTATCTATAAGTTCATCAAGAAGACGAACACTCTTTCCGCAGTCCTTGATATCCTGTCCGAAGAATTCTGTTGCCATTGCTTTATCTACAGTCTTAGTTTTGCTGACTCCATTTACTGTATAATCATAAGTTACATTGTCCAGATTATCAATAACCGCGATCATAATATATGCATAAGATTCCATGTCATTTTCTTTGAGTGTTCTGTCTTCTTCGGAAATATCTTCCGACAGTACAAGCTTCCAACCGTAAGGTTCGCTGTCTGTCTTAAGCTCATTGGTATAGTCTCCGAAATCACTCTGAATATTCAAAACCTGAGCTGTACTTCCGTTTGCTGACATATCGCCTATATATTCGTGCCTTGTCTCATATACGCTTGACGCAAGCTGAGATATATCCTTACCACTGTCCCAGATTATACGGTCATTCACAACAACGCGGGTAATCTCATTCTGTGCCGTATACTCCTCGTTGAAACCGCCTCTATATACAGGCCCCGCAAGCACGGCAGTAGTTGTAATGGTTATAACTCCATCCTTCTCGATGATATCAACTTTGGATATAGCATGTACATCCTCTACCGGGGTTCCTTTGATCTCCAGGTAATTACCTTCAACCTTGGCATCACATAAAACCCAGTCTCCGTAAATCTTCTGTCCTACAACATACAGCCTTACGAATATAACCAGCGCCACGATAAGTAATGCTGCCCCGATGCTCGCCAGGAATATCGTCAGGTTTCTCTTTTTATTCTTCTTAAGGAAATCAATCTCCTGCTTCTCGTCTTCGTCGGGAGTAAACTCCTTGTCTCCCCCGGCTCTCATCATTTCGAGAGTCTTCCTGCATTTTTCGCACTCTTCGACATGCTCTGCTATAAACTTGTCAGTAACTTCATTTGTTAATCCATCAACATATGATGGCATAAGATCCTGAATCATTTCACATGGTATCTTACTCATCGATCTCCACTTCCTTTCTCAGTTTTTCCTTACCTCTATAGAACGTAACTCTTGCCCAGTTTTCTGACTTTTTGTGAATCTCTCCTATTTCACGAAATGACAGTCCTCCGAACACTCTGAGATATATAACCTCTTTATACGGCTCCTCGACATCATGGAGCTTCTTGAAAAGCTCTACTCGTTCTGCCGCCTGCATCACATCCTTCTCAGCCGAAACTGTCGGAATGGCCAGTTCCTCTACATTGTCATGTTCCGGATGTTTTCTCAAGTAGGTAAGGAGTACATTCTTTGCGATTCCGCAAAGCCATGTTGTTATCTTGCAGCTTTCATCATATCTGTCGATAGATCTGATTGCCTGATAAAACGTTTCCTGTGTCAGTTCTTCAGCGACATCTCTGTCCTGAGTCTTCGACAATATGAATTTAAATACTGTCTGAGCATATTTCTGATATATCTCATCCATCGACTGCAAGTAATCACCTCCTTTTTGCTCGTTCTATATAGTAAATGCAGGAATGTGTTGATTCGTTACAAACTTTTTCAAAAAAATGTACCGACAGGAAAAACCTACCGGCACACTTTTTACGATAATACGCCTCTGATTGCCTCTTCACGCACATTTCTATAATCATATTCCAGATCATTTCCGGACATCAGCTTGCAGTTTTCTCCTCTGGTAATGAGCTGAACAAGCCCATCTGACGTAGCTACCGTAATGTCCAGATTCTTTGTATTCTCCACAGTGAACCTTGCTATATACTGGTCAGCTGTCTCAGCCTCCTTCGTATATACTACGTGAACGCCCCTATAGTCCATTTTTTCAGTAATATGTCCTCTTACCCGGTATGCATCGAATACAACTATTATCTCCGTATCCTTAAGTGCTCTGTATTCCGACATATAATCCAGAAGCTTATATCTGGCGCCATCCATATCAGTTCCATCACTTCTTCTTTCATCAAGAAGCTCCTTAAGATCATCCCACGAATGGATAATGTTATAGCCGTCAACCAGCAGATATTTGGGTTTAGGATTATTTTTAGCAGAGGCATTGCCGTTCTTAGATACGGCATTGCTCTTGGTCACAGCGGATCCACCCTTAACAGAATCAGTATTCCTTGTCAAATATACTCTCTTGGTCTGTCTTTTCTCTGACCCGGCATTTGCATGAGTTGAATTACGGAGTATTGCATCTATCTCATCAGTTCCGATTGTTCTGTCACGAATACTCTGAGCAGAAGCATTTCGTTTGATGATCTCTGCCTGTCTTAACATCTCTTCCTCGGCAGAAATACTGTCATCATCAAAATACTCTGCCTGTTTGGAATCTATATGCATTCTTTCCTGGCATTCATCCCATGGAATATTCCTTCCGGCCCCGTGCTCACAGAACACACTGAAGGACGGATTCTCTATATCTGTATCAGGGTCATAATCAAATCCTGAGACGATTTCATCCTGATTCTCGCACGGTCTGTAAACCTGGTTTTTCAGTTCGACCATTCCTTTTCCGGAAGTAAGAGCCTTTATCTCTTCCCTATAGCTTATGATCAGCTCCGCCTTAGCATTTCCGGTAATTACAGCTGATTCCTCATCCTGACTTATAAGTGATGCGTCTCCCATCCTGCTGAGATCATTCATCACTCTGCCCATGGCATCCGCAGGAATAGTTATCTCATATTCATACCAAGGTTCAAGAAGCACGGAAGTTGTCTTCATTAGTCCCTGTCTTACCGCTCTTCTTACTGCTTCTCTGAAATCAGCACTCTCTGTATGCTTAAGATGAGCTTTGCCGGCTATAATAGTAATCCTCATATCAGTCAGTTCAGAACCTGTCAGAACTCCCTTCGGAAGATTCTCCGAAAGACATGCATAGATAGTCTTTATCCAGTTTATTCCCAGCTCACTTGCACTGACATCGCAGCCTATCTCTATTCCACTTCCCTCAGGCAAAGGTTCAAGAAGTAAATGTACCTCTGCATAATGTCGGAGCGGTTCAAAATGTCCATAGCCTATCACAGGCGCAGCTATGGTTTCTTTATATATAAGCTTGCCTGAAGAAAATCCGACATCTACACCATATCTGTCAAGTATGGTATCATGCAGTATCTCCAACTGAAGCTTTCCCATAACGGATATATTTATACTTTCTTTCTTCTCCGATACATTTAACCGAAGAAGCGGATCTTCATTTACCAATTCCTTAAGCTTAGGAACAAAAACTCTGGCCGGAACATCAGGCGGAAGAATAATATCATAAGTTAGTATTGGTTGACATAATGTAATTAAGTCATCAGAATAATCACCGAGGCCCATACCGATAAATGTATCGTCAAGGCCAACCAATGTAACAACATCTCCGGCCTCAGCTTCGTTCAGTGTCTGATATGAACCGCCACTGTAAAGCCTTATCTGATTAACCTTTGCATCTCCGAGCCTTTCATCATGGATGGAATCGCGGACCTTAAGCGTGCCTCCATACATTTTAATGAACGACAGCTTATGGCCATTTTCATAAACTATTTTGAAAACTCGCGCAGCAAAATCATCCTTGTAAATGTTGTCCTTTGAATAAGTTGTAATGAACCTGATGATATCCTCTGTTCCCTCAGACTTAAGCGCCGAGCCGAAAAGTACCGGATGCAGCTTACGACTGTAGTACATTTCTGTTATATCGCTTTTATCTACACTGCCATTCTCAAGATACTTCTCAATAAGCTCCTCTGATAACGAAGCGACATACTCAGATTCAGTCATATCAATATCAGTAAAATGTATATGTCCCGAACCCAGTTTCCTGTCCAGTTCATCAGTTATATCCTGAACGCTCCTTTGGCACATATCCATCTTATTTACAAAAACCATGTAAGGAACCTTATGAACCTTAAGCATGCCGCATATCCTGATGGTGGAATCAGTCACACCATCAGGACCGCTGATGACCAAAATAACCATATCCAGAACTGAAATCGCACGTTCTGTCTCGGCCACGAAATCCATATGTCCCGGGGTATCTATGATTGTAATCCTGAAGTCATCATCGGACATATTGAGATCACTGTTTTGAGGTATATCCATAACAGCCTGCTTGGACAGAATAGTGATGCCTCTTTCCTTCTCAAGCTTCTCAGTATCAAGGAAAGCATCTTTGTTATCTACCCTACCGGCCTTTTTGATAATACCACTCTTAAGGAGCAGACTTTCAGTCAATGTAGTTTTGCCCGCATCAACATGAGCGAGAATTCCCAATGTGATTTTCTTCATAACAGCTTAACCTAAATATAAGTACCGGTTATCCGGCAAAGAGGGTGTATTCTGCATAATAAGGATTATTACTTAGGCAATCCAAACATCAGAACATATATGATGAACGATATTATATCAACCAGGAGAAATGCCCCGAGAGCTATACCTGCTATCTTAAGGCCTTTCTTGGTCTTCTTCTTATTATCTTCCGTTAAAACATGTTCCTTTAAATCACTGTAAAACTCGGATTTAACAACCTGCTCGGAAGCTTCCGGCTTCTTCTCTTCTTTTTTATCCAAAACAAGCTCATCAAGGGATATTTCGAAAAGATCACTCATAGCAACGAGTTTTTCCATATCCGGTGTTGATTCTCCAACCTCCCACTTAGAAACCGTCTGACGGGAAACATTCAGGCGATTGGCAAGTTCCTCCTGTGAGAATCCTTTCTGTTTACGAAGCTCATACAATTTATTATTGAATTCCATGACGATCCCTTCCTTTCCCTTTCCAAAGATAGATTATACCACAAATCATTACTAGAATTATACCTGTTGTCGCAATTCCTGCCTCTAAACCATATTCGGAACCATTGATTATATTCAGAATATTTATCTTAAAGATGAATAAACCTCCATTATTCCCGTCAATTCCTGATAATGTGAGTCCAAACACTGAATTCAGAACAAAATTCCAGGCTGTGTGAAGTCCGCAGGATATCCATATATTCTTACGCCATAATACAATTATGGAAAACAGAACCGAAATCAGATAAAGATTAACAATTCCGATTATTGAATAAACTACTCCGGCTTCGAGGATTGATGTCATTATCAGATGAGGCACAACAAATGCAGTCGAACTGACAAATACAGCCATCGGAACTGAAATCTTCTTCTTAAGAGTATTCATCAGAAAGCCCCTGCAAAGAATCTCCTCTTCAGAACCCTGGATTATAAATGCGATTCCCCATAAGATCAGTCCCTTTACGCTGACATTCTTATTAATTCCTACAAATGATACTGAACCGCTTATACAACATATAAAGATTACTACACCCAGCATGATTAGTGCTATCACAATTCCGATGAAGTAATCCCCAACCTTTTTGGTCAGGCCTATATCCTCAAGACTTCTTTTTTCAATCAGCTTGCAATAAAGAATCGCAATTATCGAGAAAAGTAAATATCCATAAAATGGAACGAGCCCCGCAATCTCTCCCTCAGGCATCACACCATGCAGTGGATCGTAACCCATCCCTGTGAAGGATGCTATAACAACTGCCTCTCCTAAAATTCCTGATACAAAGAATATCAGAATAAATGCCAGAACCTTCTTGATCACATATTCAGCTCCCGGCATTTCCATCCTATTGTTAAATGGAATCAGGTTTAAAAAATGATTTTTCACTTTGTATACCTCCTTGGTATTTTTGATGATTCAATCATAAAAAATCCGCCTCAAAAACTCTACCAAGCAGGCTTTACAATGTGACAACGGGGCTTAACAATCATGTTAAACCCCGTTGCAACCCTTGATTTTACTAGAAAAATCGACTTTTATTTCACATACTCCGGATCGATTCGGATTAATTCCGTGAGTGCCTTATTCCTCTTCTTCCATCATGTCCGCAAAGAATGGCCCCGACTACCTTTTCGTCAAGAACAGCAACGAAAGAGGTTTTGGGATTACGCTTAAGATATTTCTCGATTCCTTCACGTGAATCATCTTTATCATTCAATCCATTTCCACACCTGATCCACAGATCATGTGCAGCTTCATAGTCATCAATTGTCATGAGTCTGTAAGATAACATATTCTCCCCCCCTCTTTTCCATAGAAAGTTAGACTATACAATCGTTCCCATTGCTTCAATCTCTATACCAAGCGGATTACATATCTTTCTGAGCTTTTTCGCATCATTATCATTGCCAAATATGGTCATCTTTTTCAACTTGGTGAACTGTTTAATCTCCGCTTCTGTTACTGTATTAAAATCAAATCTGTCATCCTCACCGTCCCACTCAGGTGCAATATGCATATAGATTTCATCACCACCATCCATATTGATTTCAGTGACATAATCGGCGAGACTGACCGGAATCGGCAGTTCCTTAAAATACTTTACTGCTGCCCTTACATTTTTATCTGTTTCAAGATTCCAATGTGCCTTCATAAAGGCCATATAATCATATATATCAAAGTATGGTTTCAAGACATCCTGGTTATACATAAGCTCATTAATGACAGCCAATTTAAAGTTAAATGTATCGAATACCAGACAATCTTCGTCCGGCTGCACAATTGTATAATCCACCTTGATCTTTGGTCTCTCAGGTTCAAATGTAATGATTACGTCTTTTAACAGGCGCTCTCCATCATAAAAAGCGCCTTCGTCTTCGGTATTAATCGTTGTCGAAACCTGTATATATCTTTTTGTCTTACTGTCAGAATCCAAAAGCGGCTGATAGCCGTATCCCAATATACTCTTCCAGGTTTCTCCCTTATCTATCTGTTTCCCCAAAACAGTCAGATTGCCCACATAATTTTTATAACACTGCGAATCTTTAAAACCATATAGCTTTTCGCCTGTAACATAGATTGTCATCGAAATTATATCATGTTCCTTATCCTTATATGCTTTCTTCCTTTTGAGTTTACTTAGGTATTCCGGGGAACCTTCAAATTCAAACCCAAGCTCATCATAAAAATACGTTATATGCCTGCCATGAGCATCATCTATATCGATTCTTGCTTCTCCCAATACATCTTTTATCTCCTCATAGGATATTGGAAATGAAAAGACATGTCCATTTATGCTTACTGCCGTATCTAATACATCTATACTATTCATCTCCATTTACTCTCTCCTGTCGTCAACAGCACTAAAGATTAAAGAATACTCCTCTCCGATATGATCGTCCCATCCTTTGTCGAGGTCTTTCTTTAAGAACTCATAGAATCTTGGAGCAACTTCACTCTCTCTGTCTCCAAAATATCCAGTGATAATATCCACAAAATTATTATCTACAAATTGCATTTTAAGTGAAAATATGGCTTCTGTATCAGCAAAGCCAGTGAGAATAGTATAAGTGTTAAGCGAATCACATATTTCTTCTCTAAGTTCATCATCTATATCCTCAGGCGGTACGACTTTCCCTTCTTCTTCATCCTTTAATACGTAAGAAAAACGATACGTCTGATATTTGGCCCCGGCCGGTTCAAGTATTATTCCCGGATTCATCTCATGGATTTTATTTATAATGCCCTCTATTTCTTCATCGTGGTCAAAAACCGTATACGCATTTCTGGAATCATAAATGGCATACTTATTTCCATCTATAGCTTCCGCCTCAATGACAGAATAACAATTCCTTGCATTCATTTCCCCACCGGGTATTATCACCTTATTATATGAATACAGTCGGATTATCTCATTGTACTTAAGTGCAACCTGACCGGTTTTGTATTTATCAGCGCCATGAGTAAAACCTACAACCATATTAGGTGATATAAGCAGATTACGGCTCATGAAGACAGAATCAGGGTTACTCGCCTCGTTATCAATATCATCCGCAGTAATGCCTGATAAAGATTTAACCTCACGAGAACCTTTAAGGTCAGAACGCGCGCCGGCAAACATTCCTCCACCTACCAAAAGGAGCAATCCTCCAAGTATGAGATTCACTAAATATCCATCGAAAAGAACACTTTTATATGACAGCTTAAAATAAGTAAAACAGACATCACCCAAAACATCATCCATGTTATCTGTAGTAACCTTCTGTCCCAGAACCTGAGACGCCTTTGCAGCAATCTCTTCATTTGTATCATCATCGATTATAAACCTGGTCATGCCCTCAGCTCTGTAAGGTACAGTTTTCTGAAGACCGTTCTTGATCTCGCTTAAATCCTTATCATCCAGAACAGCCAGACGGTATTCAGTACCATCTGTAACAAGATAAAATGTATCGCGCTTATAGTCTCCTGCCTTAATAGGTTCCTCGACAATGTCAAAGTATACAACCCTTACGGCATGATTTCCCGAAAGCTTCATAGCATCATCCAGATGCATCTGATTATTATATTTCTTTCCGGCAAATACAAATCCACAGACCAAAAGCAGAAGCGCCAGTAATGTAAGAACCAGCCCCACTATATATGATGCAAAACTAACACTGTACATACTTCTGATATCTTTATTCCTGTATCTCATAAATACTCCTTTAACAGTTTATAATAGAATCATTATTATAATATAATCAAACATAGCAAAAACAAGCCCCATTAATTTACGCTCCTAAAGCTGCTGCGGATGGAAAACCGCCATGAACTAATTCTCATAGCGGTCGTAAAAAATCATTTATTATTTATTAGCTTTGGTAAGGTTACTTCCGGTATAACGTTCCACCGTTCATCTCGATAAATTCGAATTTATAAGTATCTGTCGACATATTTCATGCGGGCTTCTGCTGTCCACTTGCGGATGAACTCAGTTTTAGCATTGGTATAGGCATCTCTGTTATGCTCATATCTCTTCCATAATTCAAGCTTCAATGCTTCATATTCCTCTGCAATATGAGGATGCTCATTCAGATAGTCTCGGAAATAAAGCTCGTCATTATCTCCTGTGTATCTAAGATGAATGTGATAAACCTTATCCGCAAAGCCCTCTTTTGTATATCCCTTATTTAATGAAATCCGTCTTTTTTCATCGGACATTCTGATAAATCCATTCTGCTCTAAAATGTGAGCGACTTCTTCCATGTCGGCTTTTTCAGATATCTCAACCATCACGTCAACAATGTTCTTGGCCCATATGCCCTGTATCGCCGTACTTCCAATATGACTGATTCTTTTAATCTGATAATCTTTCAAAAGGTCAGTGATCACGGCTTCTATCTCCTCGTAATACCCGTTCCATTGATCATCGTGCTGAACAAGGAATATTGGGAATAAATCCCACAATTCTTCCAACGTCATTTCCGACAGTTCTTTTCCCATCATCAAGACCTCTACAACTCACGATTTGTCATCGTCTATAAAACTGTAATTATTATTTCCTTAAGTACTTCTCATCCGATTCATATTCTTCGCTAACAAATCGTTCCACTGTCATGTGAAGATCATACTTGTCGCGAAGCTCGGCAAGTTGCTTCATCATTGGCGATGCATGATGTGCATCTATAGCCTCCTGATCTGACCACGAATCAATGAGCAATACAATCTCGGGGTCATTGAGTGGTTGAAAGTATTCATACCGCAGATTTCCTTCTTCTGCCCGAATAGCATCAGCGATACCTGATGATTCTATTTCATCCGCAAACGCACGTGCATTTCCATTAATTCCTTTATAGTACAGATTTACTGTTATCATATAATCTCCTTAGTAAAATATGCTGAAAGATAAATACTTACATACTACTGCTCTAATATATCATAACGATATAACAAAATACAGATATAGTAAAAGAATGCTTTTCTTTTTGCTCAATATAAGTTATCATGATGTGTAATGTTTTTATAACCTATAAAATAATATACTATTGAAGAAAAGAGGTCAGTAAACATGGATAAAGTTGTTTTAGCCTATTCAGGCGGACTTGACACAACTGCGGTAATTCCGTGGTTAAAAGAAACATATGGTTATGAGGTTATCTGCTGCTGTATAGACTGCGGTCAGGGTGAAGAGCTTGATGGTCTTGAAGAGCGTGCACGTCTCTCAGGAGCTGCTAAGCTTTATATTGAAGACGTTGTTGATGATCTGTGTGAGAATTATATCATGCCATGTGTTCAGGCCGGTGCTGTATATGAGCATAAGTATCTCATGGGTACTGCTATGGCAAGACCTACTATCGCAGCTAAACTTGTTGAGATTGCTCGTAAGGAAGATGCAGTCGCAATATGTCACGGTGCTACCGGTAAGGGAAATGATCAGATAAGATTCGAGCTTGGTATTAAGGCTCTTGCTCCTGATATTAAGGTTATTGCTCCATGGAGAGATGACAGATGGCAGATGGATTCACGTCAGGCCGAGATAGATTATTGTAAGGCTCATGGTATTGATCTTCCTTTCGGAACAGATCAGTCATACAGCCGTGACAGAAATATATGGCATATCAGCCACGAAGGACTTGAACTTGAAGATCCTTCACAGGCTCCTAATTACGATCATATGCTTGTTCTTGGCGTAACTCCTGAGAAAGCACCTGATGAAGATGTAGAACTTACAATTTCATTTGAAAAAGGTATGCCTGTATCTCTTAACGGAAAGAAAATGAAGGTTGCTGATATTATCCGTGAACTTAATACAATCGGCGGAAAGCACGGAATCGGAATCGTCGATATTGTTGAGAACAGAGTTGTTGGTATGAAGAGCCGTGGAGTATATGAGACTCCTGGTGGAACAATTCTTATGGAAGCTCATCAGCAGCTTGAAGAACTCGTTCTTGACCGTGACACTATCGCACTTAAGAAGGATCTCGGAAGCAAGCTTGCAAGCATAGTATATGAAGGAAAGTGGTTTACTCCTGTTCGCGAGGCTATCTCAGCTTTCGTTGATGTAACTCAGCAGTATGTAACAGGTGAAGTTAAGCTTCGTCTTTACAAAGGTAATATCATCAAAGCAGGTACAACTTCTCCATATTCACTTTACAGCGAATCACTTGCATCGTTTACAACAGGTGACATGTATGATCATCATGATGCAGAAGGCTTCATCACACTTTGGGGACTTCCACTTAAGGTTCGTGCGATGAGGATGAATGAACTCAAGAAAGAGAACAAGAAATAATATAGTTCATGCAGAAAAGTTTTACAAAGACAAAAATACGCCCACTGACAAATCAGCCAGTGGACGTTTTCTTTATAAAAGATCACGGATCATTTTTGCATCGTAGGTAACTGAATCCAGTTTTTCTACTTCTATTCTGTATAATGCATTTGCAGCTATATGTTCAGCTGCCTGCTCTATATCTCTTATACCTGATGTATTCTTAAATATATCCATTACCGCATCTAATGCTTCTTCTGTTATTACGATCTCTTCACTTCTCAGTCCGATTCTCTTTAATACTTTCGGCATTGCGAAGCGTGTAAATATTACTCGCTTTTCTTCCGGTGTGTAATCCGGAAGTTCTATAACTGCAAATCTTGACATAAGCGGTGCACTTATATCAGCCTTGTTATTTGCTGTTGCTATAGGATAAACACCTGTAGTAGGTATATTGCATTCAATGTAGTTGTCTGTAAATCCGAGGTTATCAAGAAGTGTCAGAAGAACATCTGCAGGATTTCCATTTCCCTTACCTGATGAGGCTTTATCCAACTCATTTATGATAAATACCAGATTTGAGCTTTCAGCATTTGCAAATGCTTCCATGATAAGTCCCGGTTTTGCATTTGCATATATACGTGAACTACCGGTCAGCTGCTCAGGATCATTTATTGAACTCATCTCAAGGGTTGTCCATGACATCTTCAGAATTCTTGCTACTGCATATGCAATCTGTGACTTACCGGTTCCTGCAGGGCCGATCAGGAGTATTCCATATGCCGGCAGTGTATGTGTACGATTTATCTGAATTATAGTTTCGATTATTCGCTGCTTAACACTTTCCAGTCCGTAGAGTTCTTCATCGAGGATTCTTCTTGCCTCGACCGGATCTATAGGTTGAAAATCTGTATTCTTCCACTGAATGCTGAGCATAATTGATAGTGCTCTCTGTGCATGTCTTCTCTCTTCCGGCGTTACTTCCGAAGACTTGGCAACAGCAAGATTACGTCTTGCCCAGAGTCTTATATTTTCCGGAAGAGTACTTCCCGCACACATAAGATAATCTGTTATGCTCTGTATACTTGTAAGTCTCATATCATCTGCATCATCTATCTCATCCGGATCGACTATCTCTTCAGATGGTGCATCACTCTGGAGAAGTCGGGCAATCATAAACTGGAGAAATCCATTTTCACCGGATAGCTTTGAACCTCTTACAGCCACTCCGGTTTCAAGAATCTTGTATACTGCATATCCTCTTTCAGTGGTCTGACCTGAAAGACGTACCATTATGTGATTTTCACCAAGCCATTTAAGAAGATTCTCAAATCTCGCATCGATTTCAAGGATGTTATGTGATGACTTCTCATCTGTGTCATATATAAAGGCCGAGCCTACAGTCGGAGCCTCAAACATGCCATTTGAATGATGAACAAGCTTTGAACCTGAATCTTCAAGAATCATAATAGGATGCTGAGCACTGGTCGTTCTCTCACTTGAATAAACCAGCTTATAGCTTCTTTCAACCTTTACTGCTTCTTCCTTCTTTTCATTAAAATCAAATACAGGCATGTAAATATTCTCCTCTCAAGGCGGTCTGTTTCTAACCAATATACCCGTATTAGTCTAACATACTCTATGCCATTTGTTAAGACCTCGGGCAGATGAGTCACAGTGTATACGCTGTTTTTTGTTTCATCCCAATTTCTGATACCCTTTAGCCGATTATCCTGAATATAACTTACTTATATAACTATATTATTTATATATTTCTTCCCATTCGGGTCAACATTTCTATATCTCCTTTTATTGTTGATCCGGATGTTGTAAGCATATCTCCGGTAATAGTTGCATTAGCTCCACCGGAAAATGCTCTTTCCCCATCATTTTCAATAAGGCTCCTTCCGGCTGCAAGACGAATATCTGCTTCAGGATTTATGAATCGGAATATAGCAACTGTTCTCAATATTTCTTCTTCTGAAAGCTGTTCAAGTTTTTCAAGAGGAGTCCCTTTAATCGGAATAAGTGCGTTAATAGGAATTGACTTGATAGAGAGTTCCTGCAAATCAAATGCCATTTCGATACGGTCGTCCATGCTTTCACCCATTCCTATGATTCCACCTGAACACACCTCTAGTCCCGCTTTCTGAGCACGTTTAATATTTGCTATCTTATCTTCAAATGAATGTGTCGTACAAATATTCTTAAAATAGCTTCGAGAAGTCTCTATATTGTTATGATACCTTCTTACCCCGGCTTTATATAATCTGCTAAACTGTTCATCCGTCAAAAATCCTAACGATGCACATAAGGATATGCCTGTTTCAACATTCAACTTTTCATATATTTTTATAAGAGCTCCTAAATCTGTTTCCGATGGACACCTACCTGAATTTACTATCGCAAATCTGTGAACCCCTTGAGATTCATTTGAGGAAGCCTCTTTATATATCGTCTCATAATCAAGAAGATCATATACATCACACTTTGTATGATTATGCGCCGACTGTGCACAGAACTTACAATTCTCACCACAGTTACCACTTTTTCCCGGAATTATAGAACATAAATCAACAAATTCTCCTTTAAATTCCACTCTAAGCTTATCTGCTTCAACCAGAAGTTCGTCAAAATCACATTTTTTTAGATGTTCTATTAAACTATTATCATTTCTTTTAATTCTGTATCCACCAATTATCTTTTCAACAATTTCATTAGTATTCATCCTATGATGCTCCTTAATTAATTATTTATCAGCTTTTCTGAAATGAAAATATGAAAGTATTCCGATGGGCAGAAAATATACACACCACGCAACAAGCGCAAGCCTTCCGCCGACCCCATCGCCGCCGGAGGACATATTTACAAACATTCCCGTAATCGGCATAAATGTGCAGCTGAAGTAGAAAACTCCGTGTATCATCAAAAGCGCCCTTTTCTGAGTTTTATTTCTTCATGATTATCCCTAACGTCCGATATGGTTTTGCATCCTCATTCGCTGATAAAATGGGTCCACTGATGCTCTTCCGTCTCCGGCATTCCATATTTCTCTTTTCCAAGAGCTATGCTTTTCATCAGGAAAGTCATATTCCGTGCAAGAACCCTCATGTTGTACAATCCTTCCAGATCCTTCTTTGCCTCACCTTTTTCCCTGCCGTGAACGCTGTTCCAATATTGACTTGAGGCCACGGGCATACCGCTGATCGTAAAATACTTGTTCAGCTCATCATATGTGGCAGAGCATCCCCCGCGTCTTGCAACTACAACACTTGCACCGACTTTCATAGTCTTATCAAAATGCGTGCTGTAGAACAATCTGTCAAGGCAGGCTATCAGAGTTGCATTAGCTGATGCATAATAAACAGGAGATGCCACTACAAGACCATCCGCCTCCTCGAACTTAGGAGCCAGCTCATTAACTGTATCCTCAAAGACACATTTCCCTTTTTCACCACACCTTCCGCAGGCGATACAGCCTCTGATGTCCTTATTCCCAATAAAAACAACCTCTGTCTCTACGCCTTCCTTTTCAAATACCTTTACCATCTCATCAAGAGCAACAGTTGTATTGCCACCAACTCTCGGACTGCCATTCAAAATAAGTACCTTCATTGCACCCTCCTAAACTTGAATTTGTTAAACTGAATTTGTAAACTTAATATTTTTGATTGTTCTTACAAGTTCATATTGATATGTCTTAAAATATTTATTCCAGAATCCTCGTGCATTCGGATTAGCCGTTCCGTGTCCAACTCATAGATATCTGGCATCCTTTTGTTTTTCATGTTCAATGACAAATTGAAGCAAATCTTTAGAAAGAGAACTTCCTCTATATTTCGGCATCACATATATTTCCCCTACATTTAC